>Ga0208375_1002464_pt1 | contig 17431 bp, 20 predicted proteins | sample RifOxyD1_FD_184038 | JGI IMG/M metagenome (GOLD analysis project Ga0208375, IMG submission 184038) | Soil microbial communities from Rifle, Colorado - Rifle Oxygen_injection D1 (SPAdes) | ecosystem: Environmental > Terrestrial > Deep subsurface > Rock core/Sediment | place: Rifle, Colorado... | reverse complement strand
TATTTATTTATTAATAAACTTTATGGAACAAGATACTAACTTCTTAGTGATTTCACAATTCTATTATAATAATACTTATAAATTTCACCAGCATACTAATATATTGGGTAGGCAGATTACTTAAGATTACAGTGGTGGGGCAAATTTCAGCTGGATAAATGTTCAGCAAGAGATGGCAGTGTTGCCGGTGATTTCTAGAAGCGAAGTTAATTACAATCATAGGGGAGTGAAGGGCTCGTTGATTTGAAGCTCAGGAGCCCAGCACTCGATATATGAAATCCGTAAGGATTCCATAACCAGATAATAAGGAAGAACTTATTAAAAAAGATTTTGGTTGTGGAATTCTAATTACGGATAACAAGGGGGAGGCAAGATGGAATCCGTACAAAGTGTGTTTGGAACAATGTTTAATGACGCATTAGCTAACACAGAACAGAAAGGGATACAAGACGTACAAGGGCAGGCAAACATAAAGATAATCGGCTGTGGCGGAGCTGGAAATAATATGGTTTCTTGGCTCTTCAGAAAAGGGGTGCAGGGAGCACACATCATAGCACTGAATACTGATAAGCAGCACTTGGATATCAGTGAAGCAGATATGAAATTGCTGATTGGAAAAAATCTGACTAAAGGTTTAGGATGCGGAGGCTATCCAGATAAAGGAAAAGAATCAGCAAAAGAAAGCGTCCATGAAATTCGCGAGGCGTTGAAAGAAATCGATATGGCATTTATCTGCGCTGGACTTGGAGGCGGAACAGGAACTGGTTCTGCACCTATAGTTGCACAATTAGCCAAAGAGAAAGGTGCCATTGTGATAGGTGCTGTGACATTGCCGTTCAAAATGGAAAGAGCCCGAATGGATAAAGCAGAATTCGGACTTGAAGAGTTACGCAAGGTCTGCGATACGGTAATTATAATCGACAATAATAGATTAGTTGAGATTGCCGGGACAATAATAGATTAGTTGAGATTGCCGGGGATTTACCTATACAGCAGGCTTTTGCCGTTGCGAATGAAATTGTTTCTACAATGATAAAAGGGATAGTAGAAATAATTGCTGTGCCTAGCTTAGTCAATCTAGATTATGCGGACGTAAAGGCAATAATGTCAAACGGCGACTTGTCAGCTATCGGCATCGGAGAATCTGATACGCAAAACAGATGCGATGAAGCCGTGAATAGAGCGCTGAGTAATCCTTTGCTTGAAATAAGCTATGATGGAGCGAACGGCGCCTTAATACATGTGACTGGCGGGGATGATATGAAACTGGATGAAGTTGAAAAGATAGGGAATATGATCACTGAAGCTTTAGATGTGGATGCAAATGTCATCTGGGGCGCAAGGATTTCCGATAATATGCACGGCAAGATTAGAGTGATGACAATCATCACTGGGGTGAGTTCACCGTACATAACCGGAAGGGCAGACGTAAGAAAAAAAGAGAAACGAAATGTCTCATTTGATGAGGAATTTGGAATAGACCGAATCAGATAAGGCTTAATTTAAGGGGGTGTAAAAATGAGGAGTGGAGAATATATGGTCGTATGGAATGCTATAACGGAAATGCCTAAAAGAGGTTTGCTTTCATGGTTTGGATCTCGAAGATACAAGGCAAAACCTATTGTGCACAGGTATGAAACTGAAGAGATAGCAAAGTATGGCTACGAGATGTTAAGAGCACGAGGCTGTCATAAGCCTATGTTGCTTAGGGTGATAAGAGAATAATCATGCGTGAAGGAAAATTCCTCCTTTCCCTGCCTTAGATTATTTCCTCTTTAAGGCTGAGGCAGGATTTATATTTAAAAAATGGACAAAGAAAAAGAGATGCTGGAAATGGAACTTGTTAACTGCAACGAGAACATAAGATTCTATGAAAAGCAGATAGAATCAATGAAAGAAAAAATAAAAAAATTAGAAATAAAACTTGAGTGAATCCCGTTGCTTTGCTTCTGGAGAGACGGTAATAGCATTTATGGATTAATTTGCAAAAGGTATATAAGTTTGTGTTAATTTAGTAAAAGGCATATGATTTCGGGAGAAGATGTTTATTGGGAAAAAGAATATAAACGGTACTTGGCCGAAGTTAAATTGAGGTCAATATTTTCCTTTGATGATTATAGTCCTGCTAAATCTTACTCACAAAGAGCAATTTTAAATAGAATAATTTACCCTATTTTAAGTAAAACCAAAAAAACTTGTCTTGAACTTGGATCTGGTTCGGGATTTATACTTTCTCTTTTATCTAAAATGCAAATTAGGTGCGTTGGAGTAGATAATTCTGAAAAAGCAATTGAATTTTCAAAATATATCTGCCAACAAAGAAGAACACAGGTAACCTTAATAAATGAAAATATTTTTAATTTTGTTTCTAAAGAAAAATTTTCACTGGTATTTAATTCGGGGGTAATTGAGCATTTTAAATTTGACCAGCAAGACTTACTGATTAAGAAAATGGTATCCTTATCTAACAAATATATTCTTGTATGCATTCCAAATAATAACTCCCCACTTTATTTGGACTTTATTGATTATGTTAAGAAAAAAGGTAATTTTTATAATGTTAAGGAGTATCCTGTAAATATGGAAAAACTATTCAGAAAAAATAAAGTACGACTTATTCTTAAAGATGGATTCCATATATTTAATTCGAAAAAGTGTTATTTAAACCATAGAAGAAAGAAAATATTCAAATTTTATCGCACATTAAGCATAAGATTAGGAAAGATTTACCTAAACGGGGAGAATTTTTTCAGTAAAGATTATAATAAAAAAGACATTAAATTGATGACTTTGCTTGAAAATATCGCAACTCCGGAGGAAAGATTTAAATTTGGATTTATGCGATTATACTTGGGGGTAATTGAATCAAAATGACATTTTACGAAGGATTAATATTTGATATAGGCGATGTAATTATAAAAGGAACTAAGGGAATAGAATGCAAATTAAATTTGAATGGTCTTTCTTCATCGTGGTTTGAAACAATTTTTGTGCATCACTTGAATAGATTCTTTGTTGCACAATATTCCGAAGAAGAATTTTTATTTACTATTCAGTACAGTTTAAATCTGTGCGAAGATACCTCTTCTTTGAAATTAATTTTTAGATCCTATTTTACTGAAATTGAAAATATGATTCACTTGGTATCAAATATAAATGCCTTTTATCCCGTTTACCTATTCTCAGATCATTCCCCTGCTTGGATTTCATATCTTGACAAGGAATATTATTTGGATAAAATTGCGTCATCTAGGGACTTTTCGTATGAAAGAGGATTTTTAAAGAATTCGATTGAGGCATATCAACATCTAATTACTAAGTATAATATTAGCCATCCGAGTAAATGGCTTTTTATTGATGACTCTAAAAGGAATTGCAACATTGCTGAATCGTTTGGTTTTGAAACCATTGAATTTAAAACCCAAACGGAACTGTCTAATGAGTTCCAAATAAAAGGGTTATTTAAATGAAAGCAACTTAGCAAGCTCTTTTAATTCTTTTTTATCTGCCTCAGGTCCCTCTAGGGTTGTAACGTACCCTTCATAATTTTTGAAATATACCCTTTCTTTTGCCCATACGTTCGTTTGATAAGCCAACTTGCCATGAAGAGGGTATAGTTTTGCATGCAAATGATTTATTCCTGTTCCCTCAAAAACCAAGGCACACCTTGCAACATTTAATTTTTTATCCAGCTGTTTTCCAATCTTTTTCACTATTTTAAGAAACCTACAGTACGACTCATCATCTTGGTTAAAGATATAACTATCAGTGTGCTTTTTTGGTATAACTACCGTTAGTCCTTTCATGTTGGGAAAAGGAGTCAAAAACGCCATAAACTCCTCATCTTCATATATTGGATAGGATTCTATCTCTCCTTTAACTATTTTGCAGAAAATGCAGTTTTCCATGTTTATTTCCTCCAGTGTAATCTTTAATGTTTGGATTATTTTTATCTGTGGGCCTAAATAATATCAATTCTGGAACTAATATATAATCTTTATCATTTGACTGAGAGATTATATCGTCTATGCAATGGCCAAGATATGTTCCACCAATAAATGATTTATTTAAATAAAACGATTTTTTGTCTAAGAAAATTCCAGTTTTATGTTCTGTAAATCTAATATCTATTATTTTTGCATTTTTCCATATATTTAGACAAAATAAAAAATTATCAGGGGCATCAATTAAAACAATATTAAATTGGTTGCTATCTATAACCTTTATCAATAAATTATAATAATTAATTACATTTTTATGATAAGAAATATTCTCTTTATAACATAGGTTTATATGTCTCAAAAAAAGATAGAAGGGGTGGACCAGTACTATTGTTGGATTATTTTTATTTTTAGTAGTAATTATTTTATTTGCTTCTGCTTTTGCAAATTTTAACAGATTTGATAACTCTTTTGAGGTATATTTTTGAATATTATTTGAGTAATCTGGTCTCAAAAATATTTTTGGAAAAAAGTTATCTAAATCCAATTTTCTTGGTGAACAAAGAGAATACAATAATTTTCTATAGGAGGCAAGTTTTTTTTCTGATTCGGTATAATCAAAAAAAGTTTCTCTGATTTTGAGAATTTTGTTCATCATGGTTTTAGTGTCTTGTCAACTCTCGGGAATTGCATTGCACTCCAAATAAATGGCATTTCAAGCAATCCCTGCAGGAAGCGTTCCCATCCCAGTCCAAAACCAGATGTCTCTTTGTAATTTTTGAAACGCCTTGATTGTAAATAAGGCTTATAATCATCTCTTGGGAGGTTAAAAATTTCTGCCTTACTTTCTAGTTCGGCAATGCTCCTTACACGATGACCACTACCAATAAACTCCCTATATCCGGGCCAGATTATATCAAGATTATTTGCAACTTTAGGATTTGATCCATCAATTACTGCATGGTAGAATGGGACTTCAAGCAGCGGAAATTCTTTGATACCCAGCATTGTTCCATATATTTCTGTTAACCTGATTTCTTCCCACGATCCGAAGTGTTTTAAGGTGAATTCTAGGTATTTCTTGTCTTTGGTATCATGGTACAATGAACTCAGTGCTTCTTTAAAGGTTATTATTTTCAACTTCTTTTGTAGACTCAAGTTTTTAAGTTCTTTAATTTTTTCTTGATTTAAAAAAAATTTTAAGTCAAGCATATTATTTTTTAATAAATCTGAAATTATCTTTTTAACTAGTCCAAAAGCAATCTCTGAATTTTTAACCTGATTAACTTTCCCTTCGTATTCAATGTGATGAAACTCAGATAAATGTGTAGCGTCTGCTTTTTCTTTTCTGAAAGAATTATATATTGAATACACATGATTTATGTCTTTTTGCAATAATGCCAATTCGAGATATATCTGCGAAGATTCTGATAGAAATGCATTTTGAGGCATATCGAACCATTTTAATGTAATCGGACATGTATCTGTAGTATAATTTATTGCTTCTCTACCGTACACCGCACCTGGAGAAGAAATCATCCTCGTTGTAAGTGGCAATAAAGTAAATATTGCCCCAAATTTGTTAAAAAATTCATTTGTTGTCTTTGCAATTTGATGATTAATTCTCGCGATATTTCCCCAGTAATCGTTATTAATGAAAGAATCAACTCTCTCTTCGCATTCCTGTATTGTGTACCCTTTATTTAAGATATCTCTAATTGGTGCGAATATTTTATTACCCCTGTAGTTTACTTCTTTACCGTTTGTTTTATATGGTCCTAACATTTTCATCCTTTTGTGATTTTCTAGTACCCTTATAAATAAAAGTTTTTCATTTAAATATTTCAATAAGTTAGTCTTTCTCCTTTATATATCTTTTTGGAGAAATTACGGAAACTTTACAGATTAATAAAAATGAATTGAGGAAGTTTTCAAAAAAATAAAAAAATTAGAAATAAAACTTAACTAGTTGCGCAGTCTGCAGTTGTACTACTTGTTGCTGTACCCAGGCCAAATCCAGGGCTAGGTGTAGCTGAACTCAACTGTGAATTGCAAGCGTCAGGTTGGTTTCGTCAAATAGATTTATTCCCCTCCAGTGAGTAAACGTTTATTCTTCCCCTCTTTTCCATTTTTACAAGACCATTACCCACTAAACCTATTTGAGATTTTCTTTTGGATTTTTTTCTTTTCCAGCCCAAAAGATGCCCATTGATGGTGCCCAGTTTTAAATCCAATTCTTTCAATATTTCTTTGCTGGTTTTGGGGGATTCATACAGAATATCCAATATTTTTTGTTTTGTAATAAAGTGGGGATTTTTTATGTTTTCAATCGTTTTAGTTAACCGTTCGCTTTTTCTGTAGCCTTCGGAAAAATCAACATTTGTCTTAAATTTCATAAGATTTCTGTAGCCACATATCCGCAAGTGCCATTTGTTATCATCTTCGCTGATGTGAGATTCTATCCCCCATTCTAATAAGGTGTCATGAATAAAAACTACTAATGGTTTAAGTTTCTGCTTAATTGCGACTAACTTATAGGCCGGCACACTTCCATCATCATTAAACCAAGTCTGCAGCATTTTGGCTTTCCATTCTAAGGGCATACTTTGAATTTTTGGAGTTATGATTTTTGTATCCTTTCCATAGCTAAATTTGCCAAAAAGGCACCACAAAGATTTGCCAACTAAAGCAGAGCATTTTATCCTAAATATATCTGGTTCACGCCGTAAAATCGGTTTTTCATTAAATACGTTTATGAAATGATTAATAAAATCATTTATAAGAAATTTCTCGGTATTACAATAATGTATTCTCCCATTGGGCAGTATTCCCCCGTCTCCAAAAATATAACCTATAATTGGGGCTAAATTTTTTATATCCTCCTCATTAAACTCTTTTTTAATGCTTTTATATGCTATGAATGAAACGGGAATAGATTTATTTCTTACCCAATTCCATACTAAAGAATAGGGTATTTTGAAAGTGTCTGAAATTTTTCTTATGTCTGAATTTTGCTTAAATTTTTTCATAACCTCTGGATAATATACTGCCCCATGGTTACGCTTAGAATATGTTTTAACAAAATCTTCATATTTAATACTGATTATCATAGATCATGAAAAAATAATTTAGTTTTTAAATGCTGTGCGGACATTTGTCAAGTGGGTTTGAATTCAATGATAAAGAGAAAATTTAGAAAAAGAAAAAAAGAAAATTAAAATTTAGCTGGTTCCACAACCGGCAGCCGCGCCACTTGAGGCAGTACTTGATGAAGAACTTAACTTAGTGCTACAAGTGCTTGGAGCCGTGTTGAAAGCGTTGCAAATTGTTTCTTTGTACGTATCGCTTTGACCATAGCTATAAACAGAGTTAGTTTTTACTCCATTTATTATTAAAGTCGGAGAACCGCTTGCTCCTGCAGTACTACTTGCTTCTGCTTCTGCCTTCATTAGAGTAATGCCGTCTTTGATTAAACATTCTTTAATTTTATTGGCATCTGCTCCGGCAGCCTTAGCAGCATCTTCCCAGCATGCGCCATTGCTTCCGCAGTTATCGTTGACATAGGTCATAAACTTCCAGAATGCATCCATTCCATAGTCCCTCTTTACGCATACTTCCCTAATGTCTTGATCAACTTCAGGCTGTCCATGCAATGAATTTACTGTGGTTCCGTCAACTGAAACAATGTAGTGTATTTTCCATTCAACTTTGTCTTTTAATAGTTGATAAACTGGATACATTGTAGCCTCTGCTTTATTTCCATATGGACAGAAACTCATTAGATAAAGCTCAACAACTGGCTTGTCTGATTTTGGAACTGTCTGTGTTTCTTGCATTGGCAACACTTCTGCAGTGTCAAAAGTTTGTCCTGCTATGAGAATTTTGCCGTTTTTTGTAATAAATAAAGGATATGGTAATTCCTGACTATTAATTGCAATGCTAAGTTTGTATAGCCCATTTTCTTCAACTATCCCTTTTAGCTCTGCTTTTTCATTAATTAGCAGGTTTGTGTTAATATATTCAATAGCTTTATCACCTGCATCAGCCGTACTTAAACCAGTAAATATCTCCCCCTGATACACTGAGAGAATCAATAATCCTGCAAAAATAATCGCAGCAATTTTCCAATAATCTCTTCTTCCTGTCTTTCTAAACCTATGAGTTATATTCGTAGGGTTATTTTCTTCCATAGTTATTTCCTCCTTTATATAATTATGAATTTCCTTGAAAATAACTATATAGACTTTATAAAGTTTGTGGATTAAACTGACGGGGTAACTAAGAATGAGCATAATTGGAGGTTAAGAACGAGAATTTGAGAAAAGATTAATAAATAACTTTAACTTTTGGTTCGTCTGAGGTGATAATATAATGGAAGAGCAAGCAGGAGTTGTTTTTCAATTTTTCGTAAAGCCAATGGTTGCAGCAATAAGCACAGAGGTAGACATAAAAAAAGGCGACAAAGTACATTTTCTAGGTGCTACAACTGACTTTGTACAAAAATTAGAAAGTATGCAAATTGATCTGAAACCAGTTGAAGAAGTCGCTGCGGGTAAACAAGTTGGAATAAAAGTCAAAGAAAGAGTAAGGCCTGGAGACAAAATGCTCCTAATAAGAACATAATATTTCCGAACTTTAAGCAAAAAAGTTCAGTATATATTTTTCTTAAATTATTTTTCAACTTGAGAACGTTTAAATATTTCAGTTTAAAACTTCTATTACAAGAGGTGATGTGAATGGTACAACTTGAAGACTATATCGATAAAAGCGCAATAAGATGGTGCAAAGGAATTTTCTCAGTGGGGGTCATTGCAGGATTAGCAGGAGTAATTGCAGACTCTGAAGCATTGACTATTTACGGAGGAGTTTTTGCCGTAAGCGGAATCTGGGGATACGGAATGGAGTATATCCGCGCAGGAATGGACTATGTGATAAAAGAAAATGAAGCTAAGAAACAATAAATGGCCACTTGACAAATATGCAAGAAGAGTTTATAAATAATAAACGGTTCTCAATTTTGGGAAGGAGGCAATTAAATGGATAAGGCATTGGTGGTCTTCCAGGACAAGAAGATAAGACGAGCGTGGCACGAAAATGAATGGTTTTTCTCGGTAGTTGATGTAATAGGGGCCTTGACAGATAGCGATAATCCGAGAAACTACTGGAGTATGCTAAAAACAAGGGAATCTGAGCAAGGAATCGAGTTGTACACATTTTGTGTACAACTGAAAATGCAGTCATCAGATAGTAAATATTACGAAACAGACTGCGCAAACACAAAATCATTATTCAGGATAATCCAGTCAATCCCGTCAAAGAAAGCAGAGCCTTTCAAGCTATGGCTGGCAAAAGTAGGATACGAAAGAGTCCAGGAGATAGAAAATCCAGAGCTAGCCCAAAAACGCATGAAAGAACTCTATAAACAGAAAGGCTATTCTGATGAATGGATTGAAAAAAGAGTTAGAGGAATTGCAGTAAGGGACGAATTGACAGATGAATGGAAAAAAAGAGGAATAGAAGAAGAGAGGCAATTTGAAATATTAACTGCCGAAATCTCCAAAGCAACTTTTGGAATGACTCCCGGCGAATATCAGAAGTTCAAGGAACTAAAAAAAGAAAACCTGCGCGACCACATGAATGACCTAGAACTAATCTTTTCTATGCTAGGCGAAGCTTCAACAACGGAAATTGCCAAAAAAAGGGATGCAAAGGGCTTCCCTGAAAATAAGAAAGCTGCCATTGACGGCGGAACTGTCGCAGGAAATGCCCGAAAAGAACTTGAAGAAAAATCCGGAACAAAGGTGTCAACAAAAGATAATTACAAAGAGTTGCCTGAAGTGGAGATAAGGAAGAATAAAATCTTAATAACAGATAATGAAGAACAGCCGAATAGAGGAAGAATGACTAATTTTGAAAAAGATAAGAAATTTGCAAAAAGAACGGACGCTGCTTGGGAGAATTAGGGTAAAAGCGAGTTCAAAAGCTTGAATCAAGCTAGGTTCTTGAAAAAACTTAAAAAAGTGTAGTTTTCTTCATGAGCAAAACGTTTATAAAATATAACTGCAATTAAGAGAGAAATATGAAAGTTCTTGAGATAAAGCAAGATATGTATAAGTTTGATGATACTGACTTTCAGCCACATGGCGGAGGACAGCCCGCAGACAGAGGAAAAATCAAATCAAAAAGTTTTGAAGGAAATGTTCTTGATGTGACCAAAGAAGATTCTAAAATATGGCACAAGATTGAAATCACAAAAGGCGAATTGAAAAAAGGCGATGAAGTCAAAGCAGAGATAGATATGCCTAGAAGAATGAAACTTACGAAGATGCATACAGGCGAGCATATTTTATTCAAAGCATTGCAGACTTTCCTTCCAGATTTGGAGCTTGACAAGATAAGATTGGATGAAGATGAATCTTCACTTTTTGTGATAATGCCCAACTTAGACTGGGATGTTGCGTTCAAAGCGGAGGAATTAGCGAATAAAATAATATTTGAAAACAAAGAAGTTATTTTACACAAAGTTCTGAAGGAAAAAGCAAACGAATTCAAAGGCCTGAGAATTAAGGCAGAAAGAATAAAAGAACCGGAAATTAAAGTAATAGAAATAAAAGATTTTGACTTTTCAGCCTGCACAGGAACTCATTGCAAAACGACAAAAGAAATTGGGAGCTTGATTATTACGCACTTGAGATCTTCCGGTCCCGGGAAATATGAATTGAGATTTAAAGTTGACAACTTAAAAGAATTTTTAGAATTTTCAAAACTATCAAGGCAAGGAATGGATATTTTGGGAACTGAAAGAGACAAGTTCATAGTTACATTAAATAACTTAAAAGAAAATTATGAGAAATTCAAAAAGCAGGCAAGAGAAGCCACAATAAACCAAGAAATAGAAAAAGAAGAGTTTAATGGTATTGAGTTCTACTTTCATATTTTTGAAGATGCAGACAAGAAGCAACTAACCGACAAAGCAAATTCTGTAATGAAAGAAAATACCTATGTTGCTTTTGTGAATAAAACAGAAAAAGGTAACCAGCTGTTATTGTTTGGAAAGAAAGCCGGAGATCTGATGCAGACTTTATTGAAAGAATTAAACGGAAGAGGCGGCGGAAAAGATAGATTTGCAATGGGCCAATTTGACAAGACTGCAGAAGAATTGATTTCTAGAACTAAAAGATTGATTGCTTAGAATTTGAAAAATTTTGAAGAAAACATTTAAATACTTATGGGGTTTTATTTATTTTATGATTAATGGTTATGTGCTAAATAAAGGAAAGTTAGAAGAAGATTCCATTGTTAAAGTACTTGGTGGCAAGGCAATGAACGCACTCAGAGAAGATTATCGCATTAACTTGTCGTGTGGCAATACATCCAGCGACTTTACAGGTTCTGCATTTGTTGAGGTGGATAGACTTCTTGAAAATTATAAAAATGGAACAATGACACAAAAAGAATACACCTTGATTGTTGAAAATGATGGTCTGGTCAGAACTGCCTTGGATATAGTGAGGACTTTGCATGCAATGTTTGTAAGAGGAGAATTGAACAACACCCACAGTGAAACACTAAAGAGAAACAGATAGGGCCATTTCAAATTATTTAATTTCTTATGCTTCTTAAAAAAGATTAATCGTTTAGAATTTGAAAAATAAAGGTGGACAGCGAACATCGGTTCCCACTACGAAGAGCAGTACAACGATGAACATTGATGTTCTTGACTTCCGAGATCGAAACGGGATCGGGTAAAACCACACCACTATGGCCGTCCTAGAAGCTATCTATAATGGTTTTATTTATAAATGTTGCGGTTTAATGCATATGCTTTCTAGGCTATAGATACCATTATACTTATAAATAATGCGCCTTCTTCATCGTTTATAAGAACCATAATCTCCAATCTCAAGAAATGCGCATAAAATAGCAAGGTGCTATGACAAGAGAACTATGGCTATTGCCTCTTATTTCGAATTTACTACGATAAAAATTATTTTCCCGTATAGAAAGTTGAATGAACTGAAATTTAAATAATTCTCAAAATTAAGCAAAATGTTTATAAATACAGAACACAATAAAAATAGTGTTATGAAGATGAAAATTTTACTGTTGGTGGCGGTATTTTTTCTTTGTATTTTTACTGTGAATGCTTTAACGGATGTAAGCATAAATGCAACGAGCGCAACAAATTCAATATATCCTGGAAAGGATGCAGTTTTCAGCGTTGAGATTACAAATACAGGGACGAGAGAGGATATTTTTGTATTAAAATTAAATGAATTCATTGAAGATTCTGATTTCGCTTATGAAGCGAGAATTACACCAAGTGCAATGAGCATAAAAAACGGACAGACCGGCAAGTTTGAAATTGTAGTAAAAACCAAAATTGATGCTAGGCCAAACAAAAATTACAAGATGAAGTTTGCTGTAAGGTCTTCTTTGGATTTTGACTTCAATAAGGCTTTTGAACTTATCACCAGGATTTACGAACCAAGCAAAATAATCAAAATAGAACCCCAGCTGCTTGAAACAATAGAAGCCAAGAGTGAAGTGCCATTTAGATTTATGCTTGAAAATACAGTAGATATGCCTTTGAATGGAGTTGATATTTATGTTACAAGCGATTTAGAATTGATAAATGATAAGAGAAACATAAATCTGGCTGCAAATGAAAGGAAGGTTGAAGAATTTATGTTTAACTTCCCAAAAACAACATTGAGCAAAGAATACACCGTAAATGTTAGAATATATGATAAAGCAAGATTAATCGGAGAATATTCCGGAAAATTCTTAATATCTTCAAATCCAAATATAAAGGAAAGCCTTGAAGAGAAAAATAGCTTTTTCATAAAAAAAATAAAACTTGAAAGAGAAAATACCGGAAATGAAATAATGCAGGATGAAGCAAAAGTAAACTTGGGTTATTTTCAGAAAATGTTCGCTTATGGAATACCCCGAGAGGATGGTACAGAAAAAATTGAAGGCAAATACTATATGGTTTGGAAGGAGACCTTAGAGCCTGGAAACAAATTAATATTCTTTGCTATAGTTGATTACAGGCCGGCAATAGTTGCCTTGCTTGTGGTTGTTATGTTCTCATTCCTAAGCTGGTTTCTGCTGATGAGAGGATTAAGAATAAAAAAGAAAATCGTTAAGTCTGTGATGACGAGCCAAGGATCAAATATTAAAGTAATGATTAGCTTAAAAAACACAACAAATACAGATTTCAGAAATGTTGAAGTAACTGAAATAATTCCTAATTATCTGCATGATACCGAAGAATACACAACTTTAAAACCCAAGCGAATACAAAAAGGCAAATCCAGCAAGAAGATAGTTTGGGAAATTGATGAATTAAAAAGAGGGGATGAAATAATAGTAACTTATAGCATAAAATCAAAAGTGCAGTTCATAGGTTCTGTTTTATTGCCTGCAACTATGGTCCAATACATGAACAATAAAGGAGACATGAAAAAAGTTGTCTCAAACAATTTAGAATTCAATTCGGAAATGCTCAAGAAGAGGTGATAAATGGTTTTTCCCGATGTAATCAGCCCTATAGAAAGTCTTTGGACTGGATTTATGAATTTACTTCCTGGACTTGTTGCAGCGTTAGTTGTTTTTACTATAGGATACCTGATTGCGAGATTAATCGGGAAGATTGTGCAGCTCATTCTTTACAAATCAAAGGTTAATGATAAATTAGCCGAAGCTGGATTGGGACGAGCTATTGGCAGCACAGATGTAGCTTCTGTTATTGGTATGCTTGTAAGATGGTATATTCTTATAATATTTCTTCACGCGTCACTTGATTTTGTCCGATTGGGTGCACTCTCTACATTGCTAGGAAGAATAATCTCCTGGCTTCCGAATTTATTGATAGCAGTAATAGTAATGCTATCTGGAGTGCTGCTAGGGCATTACGTGGCTCATGCTTTGAAACCTAATAGCAAGAAAAAAGATCCCCTTTTGGTGGCAGAAGTTTTAAAATGGGTGATAATATTTTTGACGGTGATGGTTGCTTTGCAGCAGGTAGGAATAAATGTTTCTATACTTGTTGGAACTTTCTTTATTGTTTTATCAGGAATAATGCTTGCTATTGCAATTGCTTTGGGCACCGGCGGAAAAGAGCTTGGAAGAAAATTTGTGAAGAAGATTGAAAAGCTGATGAAATGATCTTTTTTATTAAATAGTGCAGGCTGATTCTCCATGGGGTTAAAGGTAAAGAATGAATCTTAGCTTCGACCCTGCAAATCAGCCCACGACCTCTTTTTCCCTGGAAGGGGAAATCGCATAATCAGCAAGTCCTGGTCTTGCGACCTGGTTCAGAAGCTGACCATACTAATAATCACTAAGGAAAAATAATATATAAATATTTAGTTACTAAAAAATAACTATTCTCCAGCAAACTCATCTGAAGTTTCTTTGATTTCCTGATCTGCTTTTAACGTACCTTTCTGTCTCAAGAATTCATTTGCCAAAACCCAAAGAATCATTCCTAAACTTTTCTTCCCTTTGTTGTTGCAAGGAACTACAAAGTCTAAATCATTGCATTCATTATTTGTATCGCAAAGAGCGATGATTGGTAAGCCTACTTTCTTTGCATCTAAAACCGCATTTTTATCTGGCCATGGATCGACAACAAATATGATTTTTGCTTCAACGAAACTTTCCAAATTTGGATTTGTCATCAAACCAGGAGGATATCTTCCAGTAATGCATCTAACACCAGTAACTTTTGAAAACATCTTTGTTGCAGTCCATCCGTTCTCTCTTCTGCAGACAAGTAAAATATCTTTTGAATCATACTGTGCCAAGAATTTAGCAGCCAATTTAATTCTCTCATCAATCTGCTGTATATTCATAACTGACAAACCATCCGGCCTTACTTTGTAAATAAAAGGAGCCATGTATTTATTTCTGAACTTTGTGCCTATGTGGACACCGACCTTTAGGTATCTATCTAATGCTACGGATTGTTCTGTCATAATTACATAGGAAAATTATTGAGGGTTTATAAATCTTTTGCTTTGAATTATTGCAAATACCCCATATTTACAGCAATATCTTCAAGCAAGAGCTTATTCTTCCTAATCTTATCAAACTTAATCCATGCTGAGGAATATATCTTTTTTATCTCTTCAGGAGACATGCTCTTTTTGGAAGTAACATTACCTTTATTGTTTACAACATTAATGATGTTATTTTGACCAATGATTTCAGAGAATTCAAATGACTTTCCTTCAACCAATGATGCTGAAAAATAAATCTCAATTTTGGACTGAGGCAGAATGAGTCTTTGAGGGCACATCTGCAAAATAAAATCAACCCCTGTTAAACCAATGCAGTTAATCGGCTGAGCATTGCCAATTACTATCTCGGGCTGACTGATTAGCCCATGATTCATTTGGGGAATAAATTCTTCAAATCGGCTAGAAACATTATAGACTTCATTTGACAGGTTAATAGCATTCAAAAATGAATTTTTAAAATCAAAAATAGGTCTGAAATATAAAACGCTCTGAACGGGTCTAGCATTGAAAAATTCTTGACAATTGCCACACTTATATCCTCTTGGTACCGATATCAATTGACTTTTGCAAATATCACAAAGTTCTTTTTTCTCCCTACTTATGCTGAATACGCTGTAATCAAGAATGAATTTGTAGCCCCTTCCTTGAGTTTCTGAATCTAATGAAATTTGATCTGCAAGAACATCTGCAATCTTTTCAAATTGCTTATCCCTCTTTAAAACATGAAAAACCTTCCCTTCTAAAATTTCCACTGTTTCTTCAAGTTTTTCGTATTTAATATCCATTAATACTAGGATAGATTATTGGAGTATATATATTTTATTGATATGATTTTTTTGTCGCACTTTATTAACTATTTAGATACTTTTCTTTAAATATTATTGAAACAATGATATGTATGCTATAGTATATATGTCACAGGAGGATTAAATATGTCATGCGGAAATGAATGCCATTTTATTGAACTTGGAAGAGGCGGAAATCCCAATTATGCCTTGCAGGGAAGAGGAAACTATAGTCCTAGGGGAATTATAACAATAATTGGCTATGATGAACCTGCGATGATGAAGAACTATGTAGCAACATCGACAAGGCAGATGCCCGAACTCGGGAGTTTCAAGGAATATAATTCCGATTATACCATTGACAAACCGGTTACACATGAAAAAACTTCTACTGAGCATGCCTCATGGAATAAAAATTATAGCAATCTTGTTTCTGTGCTGAGCCAGGCAGAAGAGATTATTGAATATCAGGGAAAGACTATTGATGAAACTGAAGATAAAAAACTGCAATTAGAAAAACTAATTGAAAATGCGAGGAATAAATGGACAAATTGATAGGACAAGCTGAAGCATTTGAACGAATAGCTGTTTCTACAGAGAACAGAGAAATGTATCTTAATGCAGCTGAAATGTATCTTAAAGCTTCTGAAGACGCGGAAAATGCGTATATGAAGAAACAATTAGTCTTGAAAGCAGAAGCAATGTATAATAAGAGTCAAGAAGCGCCAATTAAAATTATGAATATGCAGAAAAAAATAACTGATAAAAGCTTCAAAGATATAGGGGGGTTAGAAAAAGTTAAAGAAAAAATTAAACTGGCAATAATTGAACCTTTAAAGCATCCGGAGGTATACAAGCATTTCGGGAAAAAGGTTGGCGGAGGGATTTTAATGTATGGTCCCCCTGGATGCGGGAAGAGTTTGATTGCCGAAGCCGCTGCAGGCGAATCAGAAGCTGCTTTCTTTAATGTTAAGGCTTCAGATCTGAAAAGCAAATATGTCGGTGAAACTGAAAAAAATATTGCTGACTTATTTAATGAAGCCAAAAAGCATGAGGCGGCAATAATCTTCTTTGATGAATTTGAATCTCTTGGGGGAGAGAGAAGCAATATGACCCAGTCGCATGATAAATCCATGGTTTCACAATTGCTAACTGAAATGGATGGAGTTGGAAATAAAGAAAAAAATATTTTATTAATTGCTGCAACAAACGAACCGTGGAATGTTGATGTTGCCTTAAGAAGGTCTGGAAGGTTCGGATCAAGCATATTCATACCTCCTCCTGATTTTGAAGCAAGAAAAAATATATTCATACTCAATTTAGATAAAAAGCCAATTGCTGAAAATGTAAATATAGAAGAGCTTGCATTGCTGACCAATAGTTTTTCTGGGGCAGATATAATGGGAATATGCGAAGATGCAATAGAAATACCCCTGAAAGAATACTTTGATAACGGCAGGAAAAGGAATATTTCGATGCAGGATTTTTATAAAGTTTTAAGCAATAGAAACTCATCTGTAACACAATGGTACCAACTTGCTAAAATACATATGGATGATTCAATGCTTAAAGAAATTGAAGCATCCGCGACAGCATGATTGTAATTTATTTGCTTACAAAGAAATGCAATTGCAACTGCGAATTCTGTCTAAATACATGGAAAAATTCAGAGATT
>Ga0208375_1002463_pt1 | contig 17433 bp, 16 predicted proteins | sample RifOxyD1_FD_184038 | JGI IMG/M metagenome (GOLD analysis project Ga0208375, IMG submission 184038) | Soil microbial communities from Rifle, Colorado - Rifle Oxygen_injection D1 (SPAdes) | ecosystem: Environmental > Terrestrial > Deep subsurface > Rock core/Sediment | place: Rifle, Colorado... | reverse complement strand
GCTATTCCTGCCTTTTTTATCAACTTTGATATGTTAACATCATGAATTGTTGCCATTTTAGCTTATTTTTCCTTTATTTTAGAGTTCTTTTCATAAAAACTCAATCTTTTATATTAAGAAAAAGAACTTATTTAAAAAGGTTTCTATACAGTTTGCAGATGATTTTCTAAAGTTTCTTTAACTTTCGCAGCCAATATCTTAAATCCATCATTAGTTTTATGAACAAAATTATCTTTTTCAACATAATGTCTTAGCTCTTCATAATCCTTGTCTGAAAATGTTACCCAAGGAACACCATATCCGATATGTTCCCTTAAGTCATCTCCATTCATTTCAGGCATACAATGATCAGAAATTATTAATCTGCAATCTGGATTAGTCTTATAAAAATTAAGAGCATCTATTGGACTTGTAAATGTCTTTAATTTGTATTGAGCAGAACTGCCTAAATAAGCTTCTACAATTTTTATAGTCCTTGGGTCATCATCTACTGCAATTATGTAATCACTAGTTTGGTTATCCATTCAAATCATTGTTTTTCAGAATTAGAAAGCTATTTAAGACTATCGCCTGAATTTTTTCTTGCAATAATCATACTGCTTCTTGGCATATTTATAAAGTTCTTCATCTTCAGGAGCTTCTTTAGAAACTTTGTTGGCCAATTCCAAAACTTCATTCATTGCCCTTACAAGGCCTACTTTATCATCTCTAGCTAATTCATAAGCATGATTTGCTTTAAGGTATAATTCAACCTCATCTTTAAGCTTGATTATCCTTTTTTTAAGCCTGCTTCTCTTTCTATGCAGTCTTTCAAATTCTGTTTTTATAGGGTAATATAAACTGACAGCATCCACAAACCTTTTTTTCTTAATTAATCTATGGACATCATTCAGTTTTTTGTAAATATCAATTGTTAAAAAAGAATCTTCAAAATAATCCTTTTCTAAATATAAAATAAATCCGACTAAAATTAAGAAAAGCCAAAGCCCCTTGAAACCTACATCTTTATACTGCTCTTTTATTTCAATTATTCTTGCTTCTTCAGCGCCAAAATCATCAGCAGGATAAAATGTAGCATAGCTTACAATAGAATCAACATTATTAACAGCAAAAAATCCTATTATAAAGATTATTGTAAGGAAAGTAAACTTATTCATATTTCCACTTAACTCCCTTTTCTGTATCTTCAAGAATTATGCCCTCTTTTTTTAATTTATCCCTTATTTCATCAGCTTTCTTAAAGTCTTTATTCTTTCTTGCTTTTTCTCTTTCATCTACTAAATTTTTAATTTCCTTGTCAAGCTTTTTTATTTTAATATCTTTTAATCCCAATCCAAGTATTTGGTCAAAATTAAGGATTAAGCTATACTTTTCTTTGTTTCCTAATTTGTTATCTTTTAGCATGCTCCAGATAACAGCTAAAGCTTCAGGCATATTAAGGTCGTCATTTATCTTTTCCAGAAATAACCTTTCATACTTTTTAGCATTGCCTTTGCTTAAAGGATTTTCCTTTATTTCCAATATTCTGCTTTTTAGATTTTGAAAAGCATGCCTTGCAGAATCCAAACTTTCCGAATTAAATTTTAATTCACTCCGATAATGGGCAGTTAAGCAGAAGTACCTATAATCTAATGGATCATATCCTTTATCAATTAAAGTCTGTAAAGTTATTATATTTCCTAAAGACTTGCTCATCTTCTTGTCTAAAATCAAAAAATTTCCATGCATCCAATATTTTACCCAGGGCTTTTTCTTTATTACAGATTCACTTTGCGCAATTTCATTTGTATGGTGGATTGGGATGTGGTCTATGCCCCCGCAATGAATATCAAAATTATCTCCAAGAAATTTCATTGACATTGCAGAACATTCAATATGCCAGCCTGGAAATCCTATGCCCCAAGGGCTTTCCCATTCCATATCCCTTTTTTTGTCTTTTGGAGAAAATTTCCATAATGCAAAATCAGTTGGATTTCTTTTTCCTTCTGCTAATTTAATTCTTGCACCAGCTTTTAAGCCTTTAACATCCAGCTTTGCTAATTTACCATAATCTTTTAACTTAGAAGTGTCAAAATATATTCCATCATCTTTAATCTCATAAGTATATCCTTTTTCTTCTAATTTTTTTATTAATTCTATCTGCTCCTTAATATAATCTGTAGCTTTGCACCAGATAGTTGGCTCCAAAATATTTAATTTTTTAAAATCCTCTTTGAAAACTTTAGTATAAAATTCAGAAATTTCCCATGCAGTCTTTCCCTCTTTTCTTGCTTCTTTTTCTATTTTATCCTCTCCTTCATCACTGTCAGAAGTCAAATGCCCCACATCTGTTATATTTTGAATATGGTTTACTTTATAATTATTATACTCTAAGGTTCTTCTTAAGATATCTTCAAAAATATAAGTCCTTAGATTTCCAATATGAGGATACAGATAAACAGTCATACCGCATGTATAGAGCCCAACTTTGTTTTTATTTATAGGATTGAAGTCCTCTTTTTTTCTTGTTAAAGTATTATGCAGTTTCATTCAAACAAATCAATAATTAAAAGTATATAAGAATTACTCTCCAACAACTCTTACTATGAAGTTAGCCTGGCTATTGCCTTCTGGATTATCTGATTTTAATGTAACCTCAAATCTGTAAGTTCCAAGTGGAGCACTTTTTGGAATATCAACTGGGACTAATTCATAATGAAGTTGTCCAGATGGAACTTTAATCTCTAATCCAGGGCTTGCTGTAATCCAGCCCATTACCTGCTCGACACTTTTACCTTCAGGATTTGTTAATCTGATTTGATAGCTAAATTTATGCTCTTTGCCGTCAGCTATAGCATTCCTGATAGAAAACACAATATCTTTGTTTTTGCCTTGCTGTACTGTAACAGAATTAGGTCTTACAATTAGACTTTCGTCTCCTCCTTCAAATAAGCTGGATATCTGTTTTTTTAACTGCTCATCAATCTCTCCAGTCCTCTCCTCTAAACCGCCGAACAAGCCATAAATCCATCTTAAGCCTAATGTCAACAAAGTAACTCCTATGACTATTATAACAATAGTATTCATAGAAAGCTCTAATGCACCTCTTTTTCCCCTAGGAATTTTCTTAGGATGTCTTTTCATCAATCAGCCTCTTTTTATTTATAGACTGCAGTTTGTATATAAATGTTTCTAAATTTTTGGCTCTGTCCCGAATCTCTAAAATTGTAACCAAATAAGTTATGGGTTAGTAATCTACTCATAACTTCAGCCCGTATTGTTTTACAATTTTTAGAGCTTACGCTATGCCCATATTTTCTTTTTATACTTCCATTTCCAGATTCAATTAATTCTCTTCTATGATATGTTCTTACTCTAAAATGTTCAGATGCTTTTCTCCTATAACTCCACATTTTGTGTATTGCTTTTCCTTTATTTCTTACTGGGATATGCGCTTCAATACTTCGTTGAGCACAATACTCATGCAGCCAGTTTGCATCATATCCCTTATCAGCAACCAAAATATTTGCTTTTACTTTATCAAGCAAATATTTTGCATCTCTAATATCATGTGCTGGTAGAACTCTAACTTTAGCAGCGCACCATTTTTTTGTTCGTGTATCAAAACATCCGCTGAGTTTAATTGGTACTTTAGGCATCTTCCCATCAATTCTGCGCAAGTAGTGATAGCTTGGATTTGTTCTGCTAAATCCAGTTCCATCAATTGCAATTATGTGATGTTTAACTCCAGAAGTTAATTCCAATGCTTTATCCCACATCCATTTAGGAATTTTCTTTGCAGTAGACTGCAAAGCAGATTTACTTGGGCACTTAATCCCAAGTAAATTAAGAAGTTTTACTATTCTTCTATAAGATAGCTTGCAGTAAGTCTTTATCAACAATGCAGCTAAATGCATATAAAGTTCATACGTCTTTGGTCCAAAATGGTGCAGCCATCTCGGAGCATTAAGTTTTCTAAGCAAATGCTTAACTTTATTTTCTATTCTTTCCTCTTTTCCCATGGAAGGGTCAACTCCTTCCCCCATGAAGCCTAACGGCTCATGGGTTAATATTCTTTTTTAAAATTAGATTCAGGACAGAGCCTAAATTTTTATAATAAAAGTATGGGACGAGGGAGATTTGAACTCCCGACACCATGATCTTCAGTCATGTGCTCTCCCAGGCTGAGCTACCGTCCCATTAAAGAACTAAAAAGTAAACTCTTTTTAAATATTACTAAAACAGAAATTAATAAAAGCTACTTAATACTAATAATATGTATGGATGACTACAAAATAATCTTTTCTGGAACAGGAAATGGAAGAGTTGTTTTATCTACGCAATTGAGATCAACAGCAGGAATTATCCTAAAACTAAATGATGAAATCCTTTATCTAGACCCGGGTCCTGGAGCATTAGCAAAACTTCCTAAATTTAAAATTGGAGCAGAAAAAATCTCCGCATTATTGGTTTCTCATGCACATCAAGACCAGGCAGGAGATATAAATAATTTAATTGATGCAATGACTGTTGGAGGGATAAATAAAAAAGGATTATTATTAACTTCAAAGTCTGTTATTGAAGGGTTAGATGGAGACTGTCCAACGATATCTAATTTTCATAAAGCCTGTTTAAATGAGTCTAGAATATTAAATCCAGGAGACAAACATAAACTAAAAGATATTGAGGTTACAGCGACAAAAACAAAACATGGAGACCCTACTTGTATTGGATTTAAGATTAAAGCAGGCAAGACAGTTGTTTCTTACACAGCAGATACACAATACTTCAGGAATATAGAAGAGCAGTATAAGGATTCAGATATTTTGATTTTATGCAACCAAAGACCTTATAATGCGCCATTGAAAGGCACTTTACATTGCAACGATTCTGTAAAAATAATAAATAAAGTAAAGCCTAAATTGGCAGTTATATCCCAGTTTGGAATGAAAATGCTGCAGGCTAATCCTCTTTATGAAGCTAGAAGAATGCAGAAAGAGACTGGAGTTAATGTTATGGCTGCTGAAGATGATTTAATTTTAGATGCACTAACATATTCAAAATCTTTAAGGCAAAAGACTTTGTTTTAGCGTGCGTTGAAAAAATCCTATTTTTTTAAAACATAAAGTATATAAAGATAAAAAGATAAAATTAATTCTATACTAATTAGTTTAGCTAAAAAAAATACTAACTTATCTCTAGAAAATCTAAGGAACCATCCTATATTAAAAGATAAGCTAAAGAGGATGAGCCAGAGGTATCTAATAAATAAATTTTATGATTTAAATAAAAAGGGAAGCTTTATTAGAGTTTCTAATGGGATTTATAAATTAGCAAGATGACAGAGCCAAAAATAAAAGAAAACAGGTGGTCTAAAGATTTAGAAAAACCTGTCTATGAAAACTGGAAAAAGAAAGGAGTATACAAATTTAATAAGAATTCAAATAAAAAAGTTTTTTCTATAGACACTCCCCCTCCTTATGTAAATACACCTGTGCATATAGGTCAGGCTACAACCTACGTTCTTATGGATATGTTTGCTAGGTTTAAAAGAATGATGAACCACGAAGTTCTATTCCCTTTAGGTTTAGATAGAAATGGTCTTCCAATAGAGATAGCTGCAGAAAAAAATTTTAAAGTTAAATTAGCAAATCTTTCAAGAGAAGATGCAATTAAAAAATGTGAAGATATATTAGAAAAGTCAAGTCTAGAGTCAGTAGACTCCTTTTTAAAATTAGGCATAAGCTTTAATTCTTGGGAAAAGGCAAAGGATATAGGGGATCTTTATGAAACAGATTCTCCAGACTACAGATCTTTAACCCAAGACACATTCATTGATATGTGGGATAATAATCTGATCTATGAGGATGAAAGAATCAACAATTTCTGTCCAGGATGCCAAACAACTTTAGCTGATTCAGAGGTGGATTATGAGAATATAGAAACAGATTTTAATGATGTTATATTCAGAATCAAGGAAACAGGCGAAGAACTAATTATCAGTACAACAAGACCTGAATTAATTTGCACTTGCGCCATGGTTATTTTTAATCCGGAAGATGAAAGATACAAACATCTTGAGGGAAAAACAGCGATAACGCCTGTTTATGCTAAAGAAGTTCCGATAAAATCTCATTCAATTGCAGAGATTAATAAGGGAACAGGATTAGTGATGATGGCTTCAATGGGCGATTTGGCTGATATTAGATTCTTTAGAGAAGCGAAATTAGATCCTATTATTGCAATAGAAAAGAATGGTACAATGAACTATCATGCTGGGTTCCTTAGAGGCTTATCTGTGAAAAAAGCAAGAGAAAAGGTAATAGGCACTTTAAAAGAAAAGAAACTTCTAGTAAAACAGAAGAAAGTTTACCATAGAACTCCTATATGCGAACGTTCTAAAGATCCTTTAGAGTTTATAACCATGAAGGAGTTTTATGTAAAACAATTAGATTTTAAAAATGACATTAAAAAGATAGCAGATAAAATAAATTTTTATTCTCCAAAAAGTAAACAAATCTTGTTGGATTGGTTAGAGTCAATAAGTATTGATTGGCCTATTTCAAGAAGAAGATTTTATGCGACTGAAATACCTTTATGGTATTGTGATAAATGTAATGAGCAAATATTGCCTAAAAAAGGCAAATATCATCAGCCTTGGAAAGAAAAAGCTCCAATAAAATCTTGTCCTAAATGCAAGTGCAGCACTTTTAGGGGGGAAACCAGAGTATTTGATACATGGTTTGACTCTTCAATATCTCCTTTATATATTTTAAAATATTCTAGGGATGATAAATTCTTCAAAAAAAATTTTCCTTGTACTTTAAGACCCCAAGGAAAAGAAATTGTAAGAACTTGGTTATATTATACCTTACTAAAGTGTTATCATCTAACTAAAAAACCCATTTTTAAAGATGTTTGGATAAATTATCATATCGTTGATGAGAACGGTAAGAAAATGTCTAAATCGCAAGGAAATATTATAGATCCTAAAGATGTTATAAATAAATTTGGGGCTGAACCATTTAGGCTTTGGGCAGCTATAGAAGGTAGTCTAACCAATGGGGATTTTAGGTGTTCTTTTGAAAGAATAGACGGTGCTAGTAAAACAATTAACAAACTATGGAACGTTGCAAGGTTTGTTTCAATGTTCGAAAAATCAAAAAAACCTTTAAAATTGTCAGAATTAGATAAATGGATTATTTTAGAAATAAACAAATTAATAGATTATTCAAAAAAACAATATGAAAGATATGATTTTCACAATCCAGCAACAAAGATTAAAAATTTCTTATGGGAAACTTTGGCCTCTCATTATATTGAGTTGGCAAAAACAAGAGCTTATAATCAAGAAAATAGATTTTCAAAACAAGAACAAGATTCGGCTTTATATACCTTATATTACTGCTTAGAGAATTTACTAAAACTGTTAGCGCCAATAACACCCTTTATCACTTATAAAATATATGAAACTTTAAATGGAAAGGATATTCATTTTGAACCTTTTCCCAAAATAGAAAAAACAATATCTAAGATAAAGACAGAGGATATTGTAGCTTTAAATAGCAATATATGGAAATCTAAAAAAGATAAAGGATTGTCTTTGAAAGCAGAAATAAAAAAATTAACTATCCCAGAAAAATTTAAATTAATAAAGGAAGATTTAATTTATACGCACACTGTGAAAGAAATTAAATTTGGAAAGGAAAATATTGAACTATGAATACAAAACAAAAATTTCAGATTAAAAAGCTGGTAAAGGAGCTAGAATCTATAAGGGGAAGGCACACAGAACTAGTAACAGTTTACATTCCAGCAGGTTATGATTTAAACAAAATAATAAACCATCTTGCCCAAGAGCAGGGAACAGCTTCAAACATTAAGGACAAGACCACAAGGGACCATGTCATTGATTCTCTTGAGAAGATGATAAGGCATTTGAGACTGTTTAAAAGAACTCCTGAAAATGGTTTGGCTGTTTTTTCAGGAAATGCTTCTGAAAAAGAAAGCAAAGTAGACCTAAAGGTTTGGTCAATAGAGCCTCCTTTGCCCATAAAGACAAGAATGTACAGGTGTGACCAGACTTTTGTAACTGATATTTTAAAATCAATGATTGAGTCAAAAGACCTTTATGCTTTAATTGTTGTTGACAGAAGAGATGGTACTGTTGGAGTATTGAAAGGATCTGCTATAGATACCTTATCCCATCTGACTTCAGGAGTTCCTGGAAAATTTAAAGCTGGAGGCCAATGCCATCCATTCGGAACTATTATCCAGTCTTCAGATGGTGAAATATTAAAAATTGAAAAATCTCACAATCCTTATAAACTTAAAAGTGTTGATTTTAATAATTTAAATATTAAAGATTCGCCGATTACAGATAAATGGGAAACTGGAAAAAAAGAAGCTTATAAAATTACTACAAAATATCCTCAATTAGTTGTTGAATCCTCTAAAGACCACATTTACTTTGTTTCTACGGAAAAAGGCATTATAGAAAAATCAGCACAGGAATTAAAGGAAGGAGACAGTTTGTTGATGCCAGAAAGATTAGAAATTAAAGGAAAAATACAAAAATTGAATTCAAAACAATTTTATAATTCCTTTATTATAAATAAAAAAGGCAGAGAGATTCTCAAGAAAAAGAGATTAGAGAAAGGATTATTTCAGAAAGAATTAGCAAAAAAAATTGGAGCTATGCAGGCCACAATTTCTTCTTATGAACTTGGAAAGATTAACTCTAATAAAAATCAGTTGGATAGATTATGCGATTATTTAAAGATAGATTTTAACAGATTTTTAGAAAAATATACAGCCCCATATAAAAGGTATAATAAAATTAAACTTCCAGATAAGGTTACTCCAGAATTTGCACAATTTCTTGGATATCTTATTGGAGATGGAAGTATGGAGACTGATAGGATTACTTTTTTTGAACAAAGAAAGGAAGTGGCTAGCAAATACAAAGAAAAATTTGATAAATACTTTAATATCAAAAGCAGTTATAGGTTTAGAGAGAGGAAAAATTATCATCAATTAAGATTCACAAGCAGGCCTTTAGTGAGGTTAATTAAAGCAGAGTTTCCAGAAATTAAAAAAGCTTTAGATACAGAAATACCTAAAAAGATATTGCAATCTAAAAACAATGTATTAGCACATTTTTTAAGCGGCCTATTTGATGCAGAAGGTTATCTGATGCAGAAATCTGTAGGAATAGCAACTAGTAATGAAATCCTAGTAAGACAAATTCAGATGACCTTATTAAGATTTTCTATATTATCCTCTTTTTATGTTTATGACAATAAAAAAAATCCATATTCAAATAAACCAATTTATAAATTGCAGATAAATGATAAGCAATCTTTACTAAATTTTCAAAAGTTTATTGATTTTACCTCAACAGAAAAGTCAAATAAATTGAAAGATAAGATAAACAAAAAATCCAATAAAAATAGCGTAAGACAAATCTTGGCTCCCGGAAGTAAAATTAGGAAAATGATTGAAGAATATGGGTATCAAGTAAGTAATTTTTCACGCGTTTCAAATTTCTTTAGAAACAATAGAATGATGAGTAAAGGAGTATTCAAAAATTCTATAATGGATTGTGTAAAAAATAGAGAATTACACAAAAAATTAGAGGTAATTTACAGTTGTCCACTCCTGCCTGTTAAAATTCATAAAATCGACAAGAGTAATAGAAAAATCCAAATGATAGACATTTCTGTTAAGAATCAAAACTTTATTGCTAATGGAATCATAGTTCATAATTCAGCCCATCGTTTTGAAAGAATGATTGAAGGGATGGCAAAAGAATTTTTCAAAAGAATAGCAGAAGTTGCAAATAAGGAATTTTTGCCGATGAAAACAGAGATAAAAGGAGTATTAGTTGGCGGACCAGGACATACAAAGAATGAATTTTTAGATACAGGATATCTGAACAATGAGCTTAAGCAAAAAGTTATCAGTGTTCAGGATCTGTCTTATACAGGGGATTTTGGCTTGCATGAGTTAGTGGATAAATCAAAAGATGCAATATCTGATGCAGAGATTACTAAGGAGAAGAAAATAATGCAAAGATTTTTTGAAATGTTAGCTAAAGAAGCAAATAAGGTAACATATGGTATAAAAGAAGTTGAAAAGGCATTGGAGATGAAAGCTGTTGATACCTTGCTTATTTCAGAAGCTTTTGAAACTGAAAAAGTTGAAGAGCTTGAAGAAAAAGGCAGCAAAGAAGGCGCTAAAGTTGAGATTATTTCTATTGAGTCAAGAGAAGGCGCTCAATTAAAGGAATTGGGAGGGGTAGCTGCCATCCTAAGATATCCTATAGAATAAATTTACTACTTATTTATAATAACAATAGAAACATTTATAAATCCTGATAAAACTATTTTTAATGTAAAAAAATGGCAAATATAAGAAAAATATTAGCAGGAACAATAGCAGTATTAGCATTATCTGGATGCTCTTCAAGCTCTAATACCTATTTCTTTTCACAGCCAGTAGAAGGATCTGTTGAAAGAAAGGAACATTATTCTATTGCTATGCCTTTATGGGAAGTTGAATCAGGAAGATTAACACAGGATAAGGAAAATCAAGAGGAAATGGAAAGAAGATATTCTAATTTTGCGAAATCAAAATAAAAATTATTAAGGTTTTTTACCAAAATCTTTATAAATAATCCTTTGTTTAATAAAATAAGAACAAATAGGGGTTTTTAGATAATGAAGACGAAAATTTTGCCTTTGGCAGCCATGGAAAAGCTGTTAAAAAAAGCTGGAGCTGAAAGGGTCTCAGAAGATGCTAAACAGGCTTTAAAAGATGCTTTAGAGACCGTAGCAGATGATATCTCTGAAAAAGCTACTAAAATAGCATTGCATACAGGGAGAAAAACAGTTAAAGCTGGAGATATAAAATTAGCTGTTAAATAACTAATGACAAGCTTGTTAGACAGAGAGCCAAAAAAATTAGATTATATTCTTGCAGTTTCCCCTATTCCATTTTTTGGGGAGGTAAGCCTTTATAGGGTGATTGATGAATTAAACCTTAATGGTACTATTGATGATATACCTGCAAGATTAGGCACAACTTTGGGAAGAACATTTGTTTATCTTGTATACTCATCTATTTCAAATTATGCTGTTTTTAATAAAGAAATTAACGAATTCCTGAGCAATATTCTCTAACTACTCAAAACCTTTATAAAATGCGATACTTTCTGGTGTTTTATGGTAGATATTAAAAAGCAAGTAGAGACATTGCTCTTTGCTACTGGAAGGTCTCTTACTTTAAAAGAACTATCCGAACTAACAAAACAAGAGTCATTAGAGGATATCAAGAAAGCCTTAGATGATTTAAAAAGAGATTATACTGAAAAAGATTCTGCATTGCATTTAGTTGGTGAAAATGACATCTGGAAGATAGCTGTAAAGCCAGAATATGCTCATATGACCTCTAACCTTTATTCAAAAACAGAATTTGACAAGTCTTTATTGGAGACTTTATCTGTAATAGCATGGAAACAGCCAATTGTTCAGGCAGATGTTGTAAAGGTAAGAGGAACTTTAACCTACGACCATGTTAAGATATTAAAAGAACTTGGATATATTGAATCTGAAAAATTTGGAAGAAGCAGAAAGTTAAAATTAACAGCAAAGTTTTATGATTATTTTGATGTTTCTAAAAAAGAATTAGAGGGAAAATTCAAAGATGTTAAGGACGTTTCTCAGGAATTAGAAAAAACAGCCAAAGAAAAGAACATTGAACCTTTCTCAACTCCAATACCAGACAAGCCATTAATATGAAAAAAATATCCTCTAAACTCATATTAGCAATAATCTTTATAGTTTCAATTATATTTCAGCTCTTCTTTTCATTGTCGACAGAAAACTTTTCCAGTGACGACGCTTACTTAAATTTAAGATTAACACAGCACATTTCTGAGAATAAAGCCCATTTAAATTATGATAATTTAAGCTATGGCGGAAGAGAATTGATATACCCTGTTTTATTTTATTACTTGTTTGCCCTTTTAAGTTTTGTACCTTTTGCCTTTAAACTATTGCCAATAATATTTTCTTCATTGATAATCCTGATTGTCTATTTAATATCATTTGAATTTACTAAGGATGAGAGGGTTTCTTTGCTAGCATCTTTTATTTCCGCATTTATTCCTGTTTATTTTTCATTAACCTTAAATAAATTTTCAATTTTTTCATTGGCAATTCCAATATTCTTTTTTATGCTTTATTGTTTTATCAAAATGGATCAAGAAAGAAAATATTTGGATTATTTTGTGATGTTCTCATTCATCCTGCCTTTATTGCATCCAATAGCATTCTTAATTCCTATATCATTTATCTTCTACCTGATATTAACAACTACAGAAGGCATAGAAGTCTCCAAGCTAAAAAAAGAAGCAATAGTTTTTTCTATTTTTTTGATAATCTTGATACAGTTTATTTTATACAAAAAGGCATTTCTTAATTACGGCTTTAGCGTAATCTGGCAGAATATCCCAAAACTGATATTAGATAACTATTTCTCCAACATCAATATATTTAAAGCAATTATAGGTCTTGGAATACTGCCATTGATTTATGGATTAGCAGGTGTTGTTTATTCCTATTTTAAGTCAAAAAAGGATTCGTTTTTTTTAATAAATGGAGTTCTGCTTGGAGTATTTTTACTTTTAATCCTGAGGCTGATAAATATAAATTTAGGGCTGGCATTTTTAGGAATCTCACTGACAATTCTTTCTGCAGTATCACTTTCAAGGTATTTTGCATATTTGAAGATAACAAAATTTCAGAGATTTGAAAATTATATACTATTGGGGATAGTGCTTGCAATTATTATTCTTTCAGTATTCCCTTCTTTTTTAACATCCAGATCAATAATAAAATCAACTCTTGCAGATGATGATACATCCTTATTTGTACAGATTAGGGAGAAGACTCCTCCTGGATCAACAATTCTTGCACCTCTGGAAGTAGGGCATTTAATAACCTACCATGGAAAAAGAAAGAATGTTATAGATTCTAATTTCCTCATGGCTCAAAATTCAGAACAAAGGTATTTGGATGTTATGGAGATTTATACAACTCCTTTTGAAATTGAGGCTTTAGAATTAATGAAAAAATATAGAGTTGATTATATGATTATAAATGAAAAGATAAAAGAGATTTACAAAATTAAGGAGGTTAGTTACATAAAAGATGAAAAATGCTTCAAAGAAGTCTTCAATAATGTATATGAAATACTCTGCTGAGCCAATAGTCGTTTTAGGATTATTGCTATTTGCAGTATTAGTGCTTTCACTTCCTTATATCCTGAGAGACAGCACAGTCATGTTCGGAGATGAAGCATATTATCATCTTAGAATAGCATCCTTGATTCAGGAGAAAGGAATAATAAAGTTTGATCCTTTGAGCTATGGCGGAAGACCATTGCTGACTCCCTTAGGACTGCCATTTATTTTAGCTAAGACTAGCTCATTATTAAATATGGGATTAGAGATAATCTCAAAAACAATTTCTTTTATGATAGGAATATTATCAGTAATTTTATTTTACTTTATACTGAAAAATTTGAATATAAAAAAGAGAATAAGAATAATAGCTGTCTTAACATTTATTATTTCTCCTTTATTCATTTATTTATTTTCAAGGTCAAATTATTATTTTATTCCTTTATTTCTTAATCTGCTGGCATTTTATCTATTATTAAAAAATCAAAAAATATTAACCAGCATAGTGTTGTTATTAACTCCTTTTTTCGGCATTATACACCCTATTATAGGGTTATTATCAATTTTAATTTATACTTTAATAAAAGAAAAAAAATTATCAATATGGCATTATGTCACTTCAATAATTGTGCTTTCAATTACCCTTATAATATACCTTCCAATACTGCTGAAATTCGGTTTGCCAAATCTATTTGATATAGACAAACTGCCTGTTCATCAGCAGCTATTATCAGATTTAGGCGGAAAAATAAGCTTGAGCATATTTGCCTTAATCCTCTCTTTAATAGGAATAATTGTAACATGGAAGAAAAAGCATGCTTATACTGCTTTGCATATATCTTTTGCTGTTTTACTTTTAGCAGCTTACTTTTATAATCCAGTTTTAATTTACTTGAATATTCTTCTTGCCGTATTAGTTTCGTTTGGGATTCTTAAACTGATAGAAAGAGGATGGGAAAGCAAATTTATTAAAAACTTTACAATTCTAATCTTTGCTTTAGGGCTGATATTCTCAGGACTGTCTTATATAAAACAGGCTTCTGATTCTATGCCTAATGAGGAAATTTTTGAAAGCTTATCCTTAATCAAAAGTAGAGAGCAAAAAACAGTATTTTCACATTATTCAAATGGATATTGGATAAATTCGATAGCAGAAAAGCCGAATGTTATGGATCCTTTATTCAATTATGCTCCAAAACTGGATGAAGCTTACTTAGATTCTCAGCAATTGTTGTATTCAAGAAACTTAGAGAATGACACAAAAATAATTGAAAAGTATAATATTGGATATATTTTTATAACGCCTGAGATGAAGCAGGGTCAAGTCTGGACAAGTGATGAAGAAGGATTATTGTTTATTTTAAAATTCAGCAAAGAATTCAAAAAAATTTATGATAAAAAAGGATTTGAGATTTGGGAAGTAAATTTAGAAGACTAAACTTTTACCTTATTACCTTCTTTCCTTAGCATATGCCACTGCATTGGCTTATTGAAGATGGCTTTAAATATCCCTTTATTAACATAATATAATACAACTAATCCATAGCTGAATGAGGCAATTACCATATATCCTGCCTTTTTGAAATTATTCTTCTTTACTAGGGCAGCTGCACTTGCAAAGATTAATCCTGAAGTTACTATTATATTCCTTGTTGTGTAATACATAAATTCAGATATGTTTAATGGCTCTGGTCTATGGGTTATAAAAGAAATAAATCCTGTTATAAACAAAGCAACCAATAAAAATGATATCCAATATCCGGAACCAAAGAAAAAAATGAATGTTTTGTCCTTTAATCTTAAGCTTTCTGCTTGGAATATTCCTAATCCATGGTCTATGTACGCCCTTATTACACCATAAGCCCATCTCATCTGCTGCTTGTAGAAATCTTTGGCTGTATAAGGAACTTCCCCTTTGCATTCCAAATCTTCCAAATAAACTATTTTATATCCGTTTTTTAGCATTCTTAATGAATAATCAATATCCTCAGTAAAGCTCCCGTTTTTCCAGCCCCCAAGTTTTTCCAATGTAGATCTTCTTATAGCTTCTGCAGAGCCGCATATGAAAGTTGTCCTGCTTTTCCTATAAATTAAAGGTAAAACTAAGTTGTGTATCACTGAAAGTATTGTAGAGGATAATAATGAGACTAAATTTTTATTAGGCTTGATGAAAGTCCATCTTGCCTGGACTGCAGCAATCTTTTCGCTTTTGCTGAATGGAGCAACTATTTTCCTTAAAAAGTCTTTTGGAGGAAGAAAATCAGAATCAAACAAAACCAAGATATCCCCTTTAGAATATTTAAGCATGTTATTCAAATTTCCAGCCTTATAGCCAATGTTTTCTTTTCTTTTAATTACCTTGACATTTTCATGCAGAGCAGAAAAATCTTTTAACAATTTAGAGACTTCAGGATCCTTGCTGTCATCCCCTATTAAAATTTCATATCTATCTTTAGGGTAGTCATTCTCTAAGCATCTTTGCGCACATTGAATGGCAGCAGGCTCATTATATGTTGGAATTTGAACAGTAACAAAAGGCAAATTTTCTTCATTAACTGTATAAGTATTGGATCTTTTCTTATAAAAAAATAACATTCTTATTCCTATGTAAAGATAAATGGCAGACACAACAATAGCTATGATAAGCAGAAAATTAAATGTACTATCAAATATAGTATGCCAAAATTGTGTAAATTTGCTGTTTCCTAATGTTATTGCTGTTTGCTTTATCTGAAACCAAGTTTGTGCAATATCCATAAATTACCTCTTGAAGTCTTTCCTTTTCCACATATTGATATTAACAAGACTAAGCAGAATTATGATATTTAAAACTATCGTATAGGGGAAAAAGAAAAATATTGCTGTTAGGTTTTTAAAATTAAATTTGTAATCAAATATTTTTAAGGCTATCAAGAGCATTATTGTCACCATAATCCCGGATAATACTCCGAAAAAGGTAAATGGGGAAAATCCTGCTTTTGGAAGATTATAAACAACATATAAGGGTCCCCAAAAACTGAACCACCTTATTGTATAAACTAAAAACGCATAAACACTGTATATATTATAGGAAAGCCAGTAATTATATTGGTAAGCCAGCAAAAAAGGATAGATTACTGAATAAATAGACCAAAAAATTTGGTTAATAAATAAGAATAATATTGAAACTCCATAGCCAAAAGAGAACATTTTTTTGTTCTTGAATAAGGCCTGCAAGGCGCCAATCCACCATCTTGATCTTTGCTTGTATAAGGATTTTAAGTTTGCAGGAACATGGGTAAAGCCATAGGCATTGCCAACGCTGATGTTTTCATAGCCAGCCTTATTAATTTCCATAGCCAAATCAATGTCCTCTGTTAAAGAATCTGTTTTAAACAAACCAACTTTTTTAATAGCATCTTTTCTGTAGCATGCCAAAGCCCCTAAAAACCAGACGCTGTTTTTGAATAAGCTGGAAAAACTATGCCTTATAAGATTATAGAAGCTGTATTCTACATTCTGAAACATCGGCAGTATTCCTTTATTGTTCTTTAATTTAATAATTCCTGTAGTAGCTCCGACTTTCTTATCTGAGAATGGTTTAATTATCTCTCTAATGAAGTCTTTTTTAATTATAGTATCTGCATCTATGACTAAAATAAAATCATTTTTAGCTTTTGATATTCCATTGTTTAATGCTTTTGACTTTCCTAAATGCTTTTGCTTAACAACTTTAACTTTTTTGTATTTCTTTAAAATTTTTAAAGTATTATCACTAGAGCCGTCATCTACAACTATTATTTCTACTTCATTATTGTAGTCCTGATTTAAAACTGAATTCAAGCATAATCCAATTGTCTTGCTTTCATTATAAGCAGGTATTATAACACTGACTTTAGGCTGAAAATTCTCAAAATTTTCTTTTTTGAATATTGATATTATCACAACTATAAATAAGAATAAGATGAAGATGAATACTAAAATAGAAAGTACAATTGAAGATATGAAAAGCACGTCTGCCATAAATAAAAATTTAAAATTAGCTATATAAATATTGTTGCAATGCATTAAGAGTAATAAAAAATTTATAAATCCGAAGGTTTTATATATATATATACAATATCAAAAAAGTATGATTTTTAATAAAAGGGGAGAAATAAATAATTCTTTTTTAATCATCGCCATTATAGCAATTGTTGCTATTGTTGGCATATCTGTTTATGGCTCTA
>Ga0208375_1002462_pt1 | contig 17435 bp, 14 predicted proteins | sample RifOxyD1_FD_184038 | JGI IMG/M metagenome (GOLD analysis project Ga0208375, IMG submission 184038) | Soil microbial communities from Rifle, Colorado - Rifle Oxygen_injection D1 (SPAdes) | ecosystem: Environmental > Terrestrial > Deep subsurface > Rock core/Sediment | place: Rifle, Colorado... | reverse complement strand
ATTCATAGAAGAAAAAGGTAAATACGGAAGAAAATTTGTAGAAGAAAATTTTTCATTGATAAAAAATGCAAATGGAATCAATAAAATGTTTAAAGATATACAAAATAATAGATAAATTATTATTTTTCCAAGTAATTAATTATCCTACAATCATGTTCAGGACCAAAAATGACACCCCCATCAGTTAACCATTTATAAAAAGCAGTTAACTCACCAGTTACACAAGTTTCTTTTTCTTCCTGATATCCAAATGTCAAAGAATTCTGGTTTTTATTATCAAAAAAAACAGAAAGTTTTCGGTCTTTTTCAGAAATAAAAAATACACCTTTATTAGTCTCAATTCTAAAATTATGATCATAAAAATCAAAGTGATTGTTATAAGAAACTTCTATAGAACAAACAGCGTCTTTATAATCAAGAATTACTAATCCAGATAGTATAATATCCTCTTTTTTATTTAAAACATATTTTTTTAAATTAATAAAATCGCACCCTAATAGGTAATCAGCTAAGTATATATGATGATAAGCAATATCAAAAAAAATCCCTACATTCTGAATCCCAGCACCTTTCAACCATCTAGATGATATTGAATTGATCTTAATATTATTATCCTCAATAAAATCTTTTAATTTATTTATAGCAGTTGAATAAACAAATTTATTTCCAACCATCAAACCAGAACTAGGATACTGTTTTGAAATATTCAGCAGTTCAACACATTCATTATGAGACAATGTTAAAGGTTTTTCAACAAAAACTTTTAAACCTTTCTTCAAAAACTTACGAGCTAATTGAAAATGACTTTCTGGGCTGGTAGAAATTATAACACCGTCTATTGAGCTATCATCAAGTATAATATTATCATCAAAAATAATTGATTTATTAGTATTAACTTTAACATCTTCTTTTTTTCTACAACAAATATACTTAACATTAAAAAAATCAAGCGCTAAAAGATTAGCTAATAGATGATTACCCCAATGACCCATACCAATAATTGCAATATTAACTAATTTTTTCATCGCCAAACATCTTACTAAACTTTGCATTTAAACACTCATCTTTTCTATCACAAATCCTACAAGCCATTTTTTTAACTTCCATATTAATAATTCTATGTCTATTATCTGAAGCCCATATATCCCAAAAGCCCTTATTTTTAATATTACCATAAGTAATATGCTTAAAATTCATTGTTGTAACTTGAGGACAAGGATAAACATAACCACAATGATCAATCACAGCCAAAAATCTCTGAGCATGACAATACTTAAAATCAGTATTATGCTCATTATCATCAAAATCAATAAAACTTATACTTTTATTAGGATATTTATTTTTAAGATTATCAACAACTTTTTTAACTTCTGATGAAGAACTTAAGTAATACTCAGGAGTTCCATCTGACTTATTTGGTATCTGAGGAAGGCTAAACCTTATTTTATTACAAATATCACCAAAAATCTTAATAAACCGTTCCATTTGTTCCTTTGAAGAATTATCCTTAAACAATAAGTAAGAAACATTAATATTCAATTCTGAATCAGTCAGTTTTTTTCGTTCATAAAGATATTCAATATTTTTCTTAACAATATCAAAGAAATGAGATTCTTTAGGCAAACCATGAAGATTGTTATAAACCTCTTTATCAGAAGCATCAATACTAAAAGTAATAAAATCGCCATAAGCAGTATTACTATTCAATAAATCTGAAATATGTTCAGTTAATAAATGACCCTTAGTATGAATACCTAATCTAAAACCATTCTCTTTTATTCGCCTAATTATATCATATACATTTTTATTATTAAGCGGATCTGATCTTATACCAGCCATTGTGATAAACTTGACTTTGCCGTTAATATCATCTAATAATTTATAATAGTCCTCATTTGTCAATTCTTCATCATCAGTTAATATCTGATTGCGACCATAACAGAATTTGCAATTATAACCAGCACAACCTCTACCTGTTTGCAATTCAATTTGTAAAGGCACTTGATTACAAATAATCAATTTCTTTACAAAATCATCAAAATAGTCATAATTAAACATTTTAAGCACCTAATTATAGCTTGACTTAAAAAGTAGTTTATTTATAAATATTATCTTAATTAAGGCTTTGTAGAAACTCTTTTTTAGTTAGTATTTTTTCCTAATGAACAAGGTTATACATCCCAATAGGATGAATAATTATTGAATGTTGAGTGTTAGCCAATTTAAAAACAAACAACTTTTGTGAAAGAAAAGATTTATATAACATAAAATTTGTTGAAGATATTACCCTATTAGCAAAATAACAAAAATGTTAAAAGAAGTGTTAAAATGTTAGATTATAATAAAATATGTGAAGGAACAAGTTACTATAAGACTACAGCAGAGACCTATTTCACAAATAGATTAAAATCCAAGATTAAAAAACTATTTGACAAGGCAACAAATAATCCTGAAAAGAGACACAATATTTTAGATATTGGTTGTTATATAGGAACAGATATATTTATGTTGGGTTTGGGTAAAAAGAACATCCAGTTTTATGGTACTGACATTTCAAAAGAAGTAATAAAACGAGCCAAAATGCTCACAAAGTTCAGAAATGTTAAAAATGTTGAATTCAAAGTCAGTGATTCTAACAAGAAACTTCCATTTAAGGATAACTTTTTTGACCTGATTATTTGTTCAGAAGTGATAGAACATTTAAAGAATCCTAGTAAATTCCTAAAAGATTGTCATAAAAAACTTAAAAAAGGAGGCTCATTAATTGTTACAACGCCTAATCTTGGTTATCCATTCATAAAATTTGGAAAATTAATAAATGTTAACAAATTCAGAGAACAAGAGTTTACTAGAATAGGTAAAACAATTACAAAAGAGGATTGGGATGAAAAAGGCCATATATCACTAATGAATAATAAAGAGTTGTTTAAATTACTTAAAAATAATAATTTTGAAATTACAGCTAATGAAGGCGTTTCAATATTTGGGGGCAATTCATTTTTTGACTATCACTTAACAGCATTAAGCATTATGATACTTTTAGATTCAATATTTCACAGGTTTAAATCACTAAGTCATGGTATATTAATTTCAGCTAAAGCATTAAAATAAAAAATTATTTTCGAGAAATTGATATTAATGAATCACCTAATAATAATCCATTGAAAATGACATTTAATGGATAATTAATTAACATTTTTAGTTTATCAACAATAGTTATCTTTACACCCAATATAATATTTTTTTGTTTAGATACTATCTTAATTTTAGGTAACATAAAATTTTGTCTAAACTTTGTTCTTAAACCAAAAAATTCAAGTAATTTTCCAAAATAAACATTTAAATTAGTCCTTAATAAACCTTCTATTGAGATTAAATTAAAAGAATCAGTTAAAAAGTTATTTGATTTAAAACCGGCATTTTTCAGACCAAATGATAAACTATCTTTTGAAAAATAGATTATATGAAATGGTAAATCAAAACCTGCCCAATTAGATTTAGATATTTTTGAATAAAAACTTTTAATATTTGGCGTTGAAACAATCAACAAACCGCCCTTTTTAAGCAAAGAATTTGCCTTTTTCAATACTTTTTGAGGTTCATCAACATGCTCTATTAAATCAATTATTGTTATTACATCAAACTTCTTATTAGGATTATAATTTAATAAATCACTAGCAATGGCGTTCACACCAATTTTTCTCGCAAATGAGCAAGCTTTAGATGACAAATCAATACCATAAGCATCAAAATTATGCTTTTTAAAGAAATAAGATAAAAAACCTTTAGAACACCCCACATCCAATGAACATCCACCAGATGGCAGATATTTCTTTATTGAGTTAAAGAACAATAAAGATTTCGTTGCAAAAACACCATCATTAACAGGATTATCATAGTAATATTTAGACCCATAAAAAGATTTTATCTTCATCTTTGTCGGAAAAGGATTAAGATAAAATAGATTACAATTATCACAGGCAACTAGTTTATAATTAGTATCATGTCTAATATGACCATAACATAACACACTATTTTCTTTTTTACATAAAGGGCAAACCATAAATTATCACTTATCCAACTTGATCGCAATCATTAATAAAAACACTATTATTAAAAAACTAACTAATGATACTGTTGAAGCAAAATCCATAACTTTCTGAGGTTTATAACTTAACACTAAATTTTCATGACTACAATTATCTAAATAAATAGAATTAAAGACCATATTACCTTTAACAGAACAAAAATCACCAACACACCAGTTATTATCATAATTATTTGATAAAGTTATAAAACAAGGCTTTGATTCAGAAACATTAAAAGAATAACTTACTCTGTCTAATTTTTCATAAACTAGGGTAGTATCATTGTATAAAGGTAATTTAGTGTTAGAACGATATATTAAACCGTTAAAATTATTTTCAGTTAAATTAAGTGATTGATTTAAATCATTTTCCCCAAAAATGATTAACTCTTTTTTAGAAATCATTAACAAGGTATCAGTTATTAATTTTTCATATACAGAACGATTAATTTTAACAACAACATCAAGTATGATATCATCAAATGAAATATTAAATGGAACAGTAAGCTTAAATGAGTCTAAATCAAGCCAAATAAATCTATTAGAAGAATTAAAAATCCCTCTTATCAATACTTTCTCAGAAACATTAGTAACAGTAAGATTAAGATTAACTAATCTATTATTCTGATTAAACATTATTTCTGGCGATTTTAAATCAAAGTTAGTGTTTTCATTAGTAATTTCATATTCATAATCTTTAGAAAAATAATTATGATTCAAACTAAACACCAACTCATCTAATCCCTTTTCATTAAATATTACCAATTTAGAGGCATTTAATTCAAAACCAGAGTTAACGTTATTAAAGAAGAATAAATTATTTGGAAGAGATAAACCTAATTGCTTAATCAGAAGTAATGTATCTAAACCCCCTACAATATATATTGGATTTGTTGATAAAAACAATTCTTTTGAAGAGTTACTAATGTTATAAACTGAAAAGTTACCAAAGCGCGCTGACTCAGACAATCCTTGAGCAAGAAGTACACGTTCATATTCTTCAAATGATAACCCACCAACAAAACTTGCTAATTCGGGGTCTCTAAGCAAAACAACATTCTTAACCCCATATAAACCAAAAATTTCATCAATGTACATTGATTGATTTATCAATACTGTGCTAGGATTATATATACTAAAAAAATATCTTAAATTATCAGAAAAAGTATTGAAATTTATCCATGGATGAGCAACATCATTAAAAGCAATTGTTGAAAACCAAGGTAAAAAATAAGTAAAATAACCTTCTTCTTGCATCATAATATAATTTTTTAGTTGAACATAATCAGTAGGTATTGGTTTAGGGTTTAATGTAGCAAATGGCTGATTCAATAAAAAAGGATAATACGACGACGTTATTAAAAGAAAAACAACTATAAGAATTATTTTTTTATACATCTTAAATCGCTTAACTAATAACATTACAGAAATACCTAATAAAACTGATATACCAAATAGTACCATCAAATAGAATTTTGATGCATCCCTAAATAAAGAAAAACCAGGTAAATTATTAAATAATAATTTATAAATAAAACCAAAAGGAGGATTAATACTTTTTGTAATAAACGCTCCAAGAAGATATATCATTGAAAAAAACAAAGTTTTCTTATTCTTAAAATAAATCAATGACAAAAGAGTTAATGGTAATAAAAGAAATACTGGAGATGTGATTGATTTGTCAAAAAAAGGAAAATAAGCATTCGTAATCCAAGCAGAATGAACCAAAAACATAGTATGATACATTTTAAGTCCAGACAAAATAAAGTTATCATTTGTGTAATCATCAGGTAATCTCGGAGATTCAACAAGTATTGCAGGTATAATAAAATAAGAAAACATTAATAAAAATAATACCATTGAAACAGAAAGTTTTGTAAGAGAGTAAAAAAAATCTTTTTTAGATGATGAATTAAAGAGCAAGTACAAACCAATAATCAATATATTAATGTACAACAACCTTAAATCATAAGCAGCCATTATAGCAAAAACAATAGCTAAAAAAAATAAATATTTTAATTTTGAAGTCTCAACTAACTTAATAAAAGTCAATAATAATAAAGGTGATAAACAATAAGACACTGCAATTAATACTTGGCCACCACTAGAAATCAACATTATATAAGTGTTTAATGAAAACAATAATGATGAGAAAAAACTTACAATTCGATTTTTAAAAAGATGATAAGTTAGAAGATACATAAAGATCGGTGTTAATAACACAAAAGGGTAAAAGAAGAATAATCTTGAAAAAATATTAAAATCAACATTTATGAGAGTTAACAACCCTTCAATATGAAGAACGGGATAAAAAGGTATCCCGAGAAGTGAATACCATCCACCATTCATTGTAGAATCCCATAAGTAAGGTTTTTCAATATAATCAGCAGCTTTCTCATTAAACCAGCTACCAAAATCACCCCACCTAATATTTCCCGGTAAAAACCATGAATGATAAAAAATTATTGATGTTATAAGTAAGATTGTTAAATCAATAATTTGGTCTTTATATCTCATCAATAAAAAAAGAAATATTGTCACTTATAAAACTATTCATAGGACCTTTTAGTTATGTTTATAAATTGTTTATTAATAATTTTTGATATGTCGTTAAGTTTAGTAAACGTTGGTCTTGAGAGCACCCAATATTACGGTTTAATATCGCTTGTTTCATATATTAAGAAAAAAATACCAAATTATCCAATTAACATCATTTATTTTGGTGATAAGGTTTATTTAGGTAAAACAACACTAGAAAGTATAATAGATCAATTAGAAAAAAAGAAACCTAAATTAATTGGTATAAGCTCAATGTCTGTAGATTATTCAAAAGCAATTAAACTAGCTAAACTGATAAAGGAAAATAAAATTCTTAAAAAATCGATAATAATTGTTGGAGGGGTTCATATCTCAACATTACCTGACAGTCTTAATGAGAATATTGATATTGGTGTTATTGGTGAAGGTGAAGAAACACTAACTGAAATAATAAGTTTTTTTGAAAAGAATAATTATAAACTAGACAAAAAAGGACTTAAAGATATCAAAGGGTTAGTATTTCATAATAAAGATAAATTGATTAAAACAGATACACGTGAATTAATAAAAAATCTTGATGATATACCACTGCCACACCCGGATTATGCTAAATTAAATGTTTCTCCAAAAGAAAGTTTCTTTTTCAAAAAAAAGAAACAAGCTATGATGTTAACAAGCAGAGGTTGCCCTTACCGTTGTGTTTTTTGTTCAACATCAAAGTTTTGGGGTTTTAGGATTCGTTTCGTTTCAGCAAAGAGGGTGGCTGACGAGATAATGATGTGGTACAATAATTACGGTGTTACTGACATCGTTATATGGGATGATTTATTCACTGTCAACGCAAAAAGATTAAAGGATATAGCCGAGATATTAAAAGAAAAAAAGATAATTGGAAAAATTGAATTTGGTGTTTGTTGTAGATCAAATACATTGACAGAAGAGGTCTGTAAAGTACTTAAAGAATTAAATGTCACAGGTCTAAATTTTGGTTTTGAAAGTGGCAGCCCAAGAATTTTAGATTACTTAAAGAAAGGCTCAGTAACTGTAGAAGAACATAAAAGAGCTATCTTGCTTGCAAGAAAGTATAAGTTAAAAGTTTCTGGAAGTTTTATATTTGGGTCCCCAAAAGAAAGAATTAAAGATATGAAAAAAACACTTCAATTTATGGATTGGTGTAAAAAGAATAAAGTTTATCACTTATGGTCTTTGATAATGACTCCTTTTCCCGGAACAGAGATTTGGGAGATTGCTAAAAAGAAGGGCGTTGTATCTGATAATATGGACTGGGAGAAATTATCATTAATGGGTGATACACAAAAACATTCTTTGGTTATGGATTCAAAAGTAGATAAAGAAGAGTTCTACAAAGTCTTTAAAAAATCAAGAGAAATGTTTATGAGTAGTATTTTTAAAATGTGGGCCAAAAGATTATTAAAGAGCCCTATTCCAACATTAAAACTAGTTTTTTCAAATGGTAGAATAAAAAGGTTCCTAAAAAAAGATTTTATTTAATTAAATTAAAATATTCTTTAGCAATTTCATCCCAATTAAAAGATTTAACATAGTCTTTACCAATTATATCAAATTTTAAGTAATTATTAGTTAAATTTAGAATTTTTCTTTTAATAGACATCGTATCACCTAAATTGTATAAAAAAACTGATTTACATTTAGCAATCGTTTCCTTATAAACAGGCAGTTTATAAGCAACAACAGGCAGTCCACAACTAAGTGCTTCAAATGGCACAATACCCCAGCCTTCAATTTTACTAAGAAAAACAAGCATTTTTGCTTGCCGTATTAATTTAAATTTTTCTTTTTCATTAACAACACCTTTAATTAAAACATTATCAACAATACCTAATAATATCAATTCATTTTTTATTTTCTCAAGTTCGGTTACATTTACTGGACCAACTAGAACTAATTTCAAATTTTGTTTTTTTACAACTTCAGACCAAATTTTTAGTAAATCAAATACGCCTTTTTCTGAATTTAATCGGCCAATGTAAATTGCATCAAATTTTTTGTCAAAAGTTCCCTTAAGAATTATTTCATTCACACCAACAGGGATAACCGAAATATTCTTTTTAATACCATAATTAATCAGTTTATTTCTAAGATCATAACTACAAGTAGTTACTAAATCAGCTTTATTAATACACCAAATGTTAATCCTTCGAGTAAAAAAACTATAAATAGTTATCAAAAAAGCAACTAAGGAATTATGACCCGCACTCTTTAACTCATAAAAATGTCTTTTAAATGTCACACCAGTAAACTCTATATTAAGAACACAATTAATTAATTTAACTTTTCTAAGAAATTTAAGAACATAACCAGCAAATGATAGGAACAGTAACTCACCATAAGGAATATATATAGCGTCTATTTTTTCTCTTTTTAAAATTATTAATGAAAATCTTAAAATCATAATAAAGGAATAAAACCATTCTAAAGGTCGTTTAATTAATTCGTTTTTAATGTTAGAAATTTTTTTTGGAATAATATATTCCACAATATTTAAATTCTTTTTTTCATTAAAAAATGTCGGTTTTGTATCAACAACAAAAACTTTAGAATCATTTGGTAATCGTTCAATTAACTCTTTTGTATATCTAAATCCCCCAGCAATTACTTTTTTAGTACTATGATGCCATGATAAGAGGAGAATATTCATTTACAAACCCCGCTTAATCTTTGAATATACAAAACCAAGACCACCAGCCAAAAATTCCATTGATTTAACAAATATAACACTAAACCCCATGAGCGGATTTTTAAATAATCTCCGAGAATCCATGTTTAAGAAACGATTAAATAAATTAATTTGTTGCTTGGCCACATCAGGGTGTTTTTTTATATATTTTGATATCGTTTTTGAATAATAAAATTTCTTTTTCATCAAATTTATTAAGGATAATCTTCCTTCATTATGTATTATCAAATCTTTGATTCGTTCAATTTTATTACCTGCTTTTTTGATTCTTAGAGGCAGATCCCAGTCTTCCCCACCACCAGATATTGATTCATCATAACCTTTGAAATTAAAAAAAGTTTTACGTGGAAAGAAACGGGCTGCTTCAATTAAATCATTACCTATATAAAATGACCTTTCAAATGCTTTTACTTTAGCAAAAAAACCAATTCCAATACTCTTCTCAGGAATAATTATCCCCCCAACGTTTTTAGATTTAATTATACAAGATTTAAGAACATTTTTAGATAAAATCATATCAGAATCAATAAATAGTAAAAAATTACCTTTTGATTTTTTAGCCCCATAATTTCGCTGAGCACTTCTTTCAGGACCCTTATCAAAAACATACCCATAAGCTTTTGCTATCTTTTTTGTATCATCAGAACTATTATTATCTATAACAATAATTTCTACATTTTTATATGATTGTTTTTTAATTGATTTTAAACAAGCATCAATTGTTTGACCTGAATTCCTTGTTGGGATAATTACCGAAATTAATGGGCAATTCATTCTTTCCTCACCATTATCGTGATAAAAGCTGAATGTTTAGGATCTACCTTTGAGAAAAACTTTGATAATCTTTTAGAAAAAGGATAATAACCCGCCCCTAATAGTTTAATTACTTTAAAACCATGCACTTCAAACAAATCCTTTAATCCATCATAAGAAAAAATGGTGTTATGAGTCCAGGTTCTAGGCCCCATTTTGTTTTTGTAATTATGAGAAAAAGAATTGCCCACAAAGTATTCTTTACTAATGTGTTGTGAAAAAGCTTGTTTACCAAAAAACATTGCAATAAGATTATGAAAGCTCGATAAATTCTCTGTTGAAGTTATAACATAACCTCCTTTTTTTGTTATTCTATACAATTCTTTTACAAAAAGATCAACATCAGTTAAATGTTCAATTACTTGATTAGAATGAACTAAATCAAAAGAATTATTCTTAAAAGGTAACTTTTTATTTAAATCAGCCATAACACCATTCAAAACTTTTTTGGCATCTATTAATGCATTTTTTGTTAAATCTAGACCAAAAAGTTTCTTTCCTTTAAAAATAAAATATGTAAATTTTCCATCATGACAACCACAATCAAGAACAGTATTTATTGATTTACTTACTGATTTAAATAACCAATCAATAATCTCTTTATTATTTGCTAAAGCATCACTACACAATTTTGTAAAGTATTCTTTTTTCATATTTTCATCGCCTTTATCATTATAGTATTTTTTCCGTTACAATTATACTCTTTGTCAATCTTATTTTTAAAAAAGTTAATATCAAATTCTAGTTTGAACAACCTAAAAATATAAAAGAAAATTAAATAAATTGTCTCATAAATGCCACCACCAATATATTCTTGCAAAATTTTTAATCCTGTTTTCTTAAACAATAACTTGATTTTTTTTAAATCATAATGTCGATGACCAATCAACCAATAAGCAGGATCAGTTACAGTAAACAAAAATGAATTATTGGGAGTTGAGAAAAATAATTTACCACCAAGACAAAGAGATCGATTAATCTCTTTAAGAACCATTAACTCAGTTCCTTTAGGCACATGCTCAAGAACTTCAAAAAGCATTAATCCATTTATTACCCCATCTTTAAATGGTAAAGCACGAGCATCAGCCACAACAAAGTTTAATTTTGGATTACTTTTCTTTTTCTTAATCAATTCTTTCTCGTCTAAATCAAGATTAACGAGCAAACAATCTTTTAAGTAATCACTCGCCCAAGCAGATTTGCAACCAACATCAACAAACACATCACCTTTCTGGTAATCAATCATATCAATTGACCTTTTCAAACGACCAGATAATTTAAACATTTTTCAACACCTTTTCAAATTCCTTAGCAGCTATATTCCAATCAAATTTAATTGCATAATTAAGACTATTCATACATAGTTTAGTATAATCTTTATTGTCAGACAAATTAATCATTAGATCACTTAATGATTCTGGATTATTTTTCTTTGCAACAAAACCATTATAACCATCATGTACAGCGTCTCTTAAACCAGGCACGTTATACACAATCGCCGGAGTACCACACGCGTTAGCTTCAGTAACAATCATACCCCAACCTTCTCGTTTTGAAGCAACACAAATAATATGAGCTTTGCCCATTAACTCCTTCTTTTTTGATTCACTTACAAAACCAAAAAATTTAACTTTGTTTAAAAGACCAAGTTTATTAACCAAAGATCTTAACTGCAATTCATAAACTCCCGAACCAACAATTTGTAAGCGAGCTTTTTTATTTTTATCACTAACCTTACTAAATGCTTTAATTACATCATGAACACGTTTAGATTTTTTAAGGCGACCAACAAACAAGACAGTAAAATCCTTATTCTTTTTAGGCACTTTTTTTAAAGGCTTAAATGAAAGACCAACAGGCACTATTTTAACATCTTTAAAACCTAAACGCATTAAATCAGATTTACTACTATTGGATATAGTTATTGTTTTTTGATTTCTGTATAAATTTAAATAAAATAGTTCTGCAAGGTAACCAACCAAACTTAAAGGAAAAGAAAGTTCACTAAACCAAACATTATGAGCTAACTGAAAAATTAATGATATTTTTTTCTCTTTAACAAATAATGGAGTGAAAAAAGGGATAGTATTAATTTGGTCAATTACTATATCAAAATTACCTTTAAACATTTTTTTATAATATTTATAAGCATTCCAGTACACAGATAAAAATGAACCTGCCCTAATAATTTTAATACCATCAATAACTTCCTCATGCTTACAACCAGACCAAGCAGAGCCAAACCAAGTAATTTTATAACCTTTCTTAACTAATTGTTTAAGCATTTCATGAGTATAAACCTCAGCTCCACCTTTAAATGGGTGTTTTATATCTTTCCAACTTAACATTAATATATTCATGACTAAAAATAGTATATACAGTTGTTTTAAAACTTTTTATTAATCAATAAACTTATAAATTGATATTTTTTAAAAAAATCAAATGAAAGTATTGCTAATTCAACCTAGTTTAATTACAAAATATCCTATTCAGGTAACTGAACCATTAGGTATTGCTTATCTATCCGCTGTTCTAAAAAAAACTAAACATAATGTTAAAATTCTTGATTGTATCGCTTTAGGCCAAAATAACATAGGAAAATTAAGCGATGGTAGAATAAGAACAGGTATTGATGATAAAGAATTAATCAAGAAAATTGGTGAATTTAATCCAGATTTAATAGGTATCTCGTGTAATTTTACTATTTACAAAGATGATGCGCTACATACAGCTAAAATAATTAAAGAGAATTTCAAGAACACAAAAATTGTTCTTGGAGGGGTTCATCCTACAATGACTCATAAAGAATTAATCAAAAATAATTCTATTGATTTTATTATTAGGGGTGAAGCAGAGACGACCATTGTTGATTTAGTCAATAGTCTTGAAAAGAAAAAAAGCTTAAAGGATGTTTTAGGACTTACTTACAAAGAGGGTAAAAAAGTCTTAATTAATGAAGATAGGCCTTTAATAAAAAACATTAATGAACTCCCATTACCAGATAGAGACGCGATAGACATGAAATTTTACATGGCTAACAGTAAAATAAATTTTTATTATGCATTAAATTTTCCTGCAGCATCTATAATCTCTAGTCGTGGTTGCCCATACAATTGTATTTTTTGCAGTACAAAAACTATGTGGAGGCGACATTGGAGACCTAAAAATGCAGTAAACACATTTAAAGAGATTAAAGAATTATATGAAAAGTATGGCGCAAGAGAAATAGTTTTTTATGATGATTCATTTATTGTTGATAAAAAAAGAGTTAAAGAACTATGTGAATTAATAATTAAATCAAAAATAAAAATAAAATTAAATGCCATATCGGGACTAACTGTCTGGACTTTAGATAAAGAATTATTAACAATAATGAAGAAAGCAGGTTTTTATCGACTTGGTTTTCCTATAGAAACGGGTTCTGAAAATACATTAAGATTTATCAGAAAACCAGTTGACCTTAAGAAAACTAAGGAAATAATTAGTATTGCAAACAAACTCGGTTTCTGGACTACAGCTAATTTCATTATTGGATTCCCCTATGAAACGAAAAAAGATATTGAAAAAACAATAAATTATGCCTGTAATTGCGGGATTGATTTTGCAGTCTTTTTTGTTGCACAGCCATATGCTGGAGCAGAATTGTATGATATTTACAAAAAAGAAGGCTTACTAAAAAAAGATGTGCATGATGCACAATTAACAAGTTCTTTTTATCCAAGCAAAAGATTTGATTCAAAACAATTAAATGATTTTGCAACTAAAGCTCGAAAGAAGTTTTCTAAAATAAGAATAAAAAATTTACTTAACCCTATATTTGTATACAATAATATTCTTCCAAAATTTAAGGACCCTAAAAATATTGCTTTCGTAATCAAAAAAGGATCATCCTACTTAAAGAGTATTCTTTCAATGAAACATGAATAATATCATCAAATAAATTGATTCAATTAAAAAAATATTATTTTTTTAATATGACCTGTTTTATCACCATATAAAACATTGCTAAAAAGGCACTTATAGAGATTAATAAGCCAATATTAACAAAAATCTGGGTTTTATCATAAAGAACTACAGACTTATTATTTATAACAAATGAATTAATTGAATTGAATGCCCTTAAGTTATCTGAACCAGCAATACCCCACCGTTGATTATAATTATCTGAAAAAACAATTATTGAATTACTTATTGATGTATTTAAATTATAATAACTAGGGCTAATCTTTTCGTAATTTACAGTAAGGTAATCTCCAGATAAATTAAAATGATCAACTGAATCAAAAAAATGAATATTTGATAAATTGGCTTCTAAATCAAGTCTTAAACTATTAATCAACGATGAATTGATTATCACTAATTTATCAATTAAAATCTTATTTAATGCATTAATCTTAATCACTTCATTTTTACTTAAGTTTAACTCAGCCACCTTAATCCAATTTAACGAATTAGTTGATGGAAAACTAAAAATAATTGTTTGATTAGTAACTAAAAGTTCACCTGAAACACCATCATAACTATTTGCTCCACGAAGCCACACTTCATAAGATCCGCTAAAATAAGGATTATTAACATTTAGGATTGAGTTAGGGTAACCTTCAAGAAGATTCTCTGTGATAACTCCTTCATAATTGATTAAACTATTTGAATAAATTTCATTAAAAGTACCTTTGTTTTTTGATAAAATTATGTGTTTATCACTTATGAAATCCAGTAATAAATCATTAAAGTTTGTGTTAGAATAAACTACTGAATCTACAAAAGGCATTACATCAATAAGATTATCCCCCAAATCATGAGAAAAATAAACAGCTCTTTCAGTAAAATTAACTCGTTTAGCTAATTTAAGAAGATCCATTCTTGTACCAACTAATACGGTTGCTTTATTGGTTGCATAAAATAATGGGCTAATATCATTGTTAACAAAAATACCACCCGATACATTAACAAATTCTAACCCGACTTGAGAAGAAAGTAAATAATAAAGATGATCATATGTGAAATTGGGAATGTATGTATAAACAATAGAATCAGGATGAAGTAAAACATACTTTATGTTTAATAAGCTAAGAATTTGCCCTAGTTGTGTTGTCTCATTATTAAAAAAAGGCCCATTAAAACCATAATTAAAGAAACTATTACAAAAATAAGGAATAGCATCACAATCAACCCATGCGTCAGGATTTTTTTGATTACTAAACCAATAAGTAAACCTTATAGGCATCGTCAAAAATTTTCCATCAGAAACATTAGATAAATATTCATTAAATAACAAATATTCGTTCGGTTCAGAAGAAAGCATATTTGGCGCCACCCCAATTTTATTAGACCAAAAAGGTAATGAAAAAGTAATCAATAAAACAAAAATTAAAGAAAAGAATGTTTTCGTTAATCTCTTCTTTTTATTAAATAACCATTCAAAACCAAAACCCGAAAATAACGCAAATAATAAGCTACAAATAATAAAAAACTTTGAAGCATCCCTAAAAGCACTAAAAAATGGAAAGTTTTCAAACAAAAAAATATAAACAAAACCAAAAGGCTCATTAGAACCTTTTGATAAAAATAAAAATATTAGATAAACAAGAAACAAAATTAAAACATTTTTTTTCTTTAAAGAAAAAAAGGAAAAAGGAAAAGATATGACTATTAAAAAAAATAAAAAATAAAAAGAATTTGAATTGGTAAAAATGTTAAAAGAAAAATAATCAAACATATTATAATGACTTAAAGAATTAACCCAACCAACTTGATTATAACCTAATGGTAAAGAATTATTAAAAAATAAAGAAGGAAGAAGATAAAAAGAACTAAGTAAAACAAAAAAAGCAGAAGAAAATAAAAAAATCTTTAATGATTTAATTGATTTCATTAAAATAATATTAAAAAATGATAATAATAATAATAAAAGAAAAATAATGTACAAAACCCTAACATCATAAAATCCAATTACTGAAATAAAAAATCCTGTTAAAGTTATATTAATAAAACTTGAATCATTTAAAGATTTAAAAAAGAAATAAAGAACTAAAGGAATAAAACAATAAGATCCTAATATGCTAACCTGACCACCAAATAAGACATTTAACGCATAAGGATTAATTAATGTAAGCAAAGAAGCCAATATTTTAGAAAATCTCTCTTTAATAAAGAAATCTAATAAAAAATATGAAGAAAAAACACAAATTATTGGAGGTACAACATAAAAAAACAAACGAGAAGTAACAGAAAAACCGACATTAAATAATAACATAATAAATGACTGCAAAAATAAAATAGGAAATCTATGCAAACTTAAAGTAGCATCATTCAAAAAACTATACTCACTCCTATAAGGAATAGAAAAATACTCTATCATTTTATCACGAAACCAATAAGTACCATCACCCCAACCAATAATATCCATCTTCAAAAAACCATTAATTATAAACAAAACAAAAAACAAAATTAAAATTAAATCAATTTTTTGATTCTTTTTCAAATTATTAAGTTTTGGCACCATATCAATTATTTTCACCTAATATCTCAATTAATATCTTTTTAATACATTCTTTCTTTGAGTTGTTAGTATTTATAACAATACTCTCAATCTTATTTGATAAGAGTTTATACCTTTTTCTTTGTTTTCTAAAAAATTCAATATCATGTTCTCTTTCTCTATCAAAAGCAATCTTTGCTTTAACATCAAGAATAAAAAGTTTATCAACTTTCGGAATAAGTTTAATATAAAATTTAGAAAACCATCCATAAATAAAACCAAAATACTCAAAACTCAATATAAAATCATAAAAATATCTATCACAAATAACAAAATCATAATCTTTCAAAAGGGGTTTAATTTTAAAAAAATAATAAAAAATATTGTCTATACATGCAAAAAAAGCCCAAAACTTATAATAAAAAGTTTTTGTTTTGTTGTTAAGTATATTTGAAGTATTTTTTCTCTTAAGAAAATTATTTAAAAAAATATATTCAAAAGGCTTGATTAACTTAACAGAATAACCTTTTTTTGTTAAATAATCAATAGTTTTTCTAGCAAAAGTAGTTTTACCAGAACCATCAACACCAACAAAAGAAATCAACATAATCAAGGCCTTCCTGTCTTAGTTTTACCTTTTAAAAATAAATCAAAAAATATATTTAAATCATTTAATAACGAATGCTCTCTTAAACTATAAAAAAATCTTCTTAAAATAAAAGAAAAATTAAAATAAAATTTCTTATAAGCTAATTTTCTAAAATTATTCATTATATCAATATTAAGATTATTAGGAA
>Ga0208375_1002459_pt1 | contig 17454 bp, 18 predicted proteins | sample RifOxyD1_FD_184038 | JGI IMG/M metagenome (GOLD analysis project Ga0208375, IMG submission 184038) | Soil microbial communities from Rifle, Colorado - Rifle Oxygen_injection D1 (SPAdes) | ecosystem: Environmental > Terrestrial > Deep subsurface > Rock core/Sediment | place: Rifle, Colorado... | reverse complement strand
AGCAGCAGTGAATGCTCTTGTCCTTCTTGCTATTTCTGAAAATAGATATGATTTAGGAAGATTATCGTATGCTGCATTTATTCCAACCATGTGATTTTTTTTATTAATATCTTTAAAAGCATATATGTAAAAGAAAAAATATTTTTAAAAATACTTATTGCCTTATAAAATCTAGCTATTTAGACTGATTGTCTAAAATAATAGAAAGCTTTAAATATTAGTATCTCTTAGGAAATTAGATGTAATTTGATTGAAGTTTCGGTTGAATGTAAAGTAATTTTGAGAAGATTGCTTAGCCAAAGATGTATTGGTGGAAAACATCTGCCTGAAACTATTTGTTTAAGGTGGATAAAAAATCTACCAAAAGATGAACACAAAAAGGCAATTAAGGATTTAGAAGAATGCATTAAAGAAGGTTTAGTGTTAACAAAGCCAAAACCTTCTGATAGACATTTATTTTTGAATCCTGAAAGATTAAAAGAAATTTATAGTTTAATAGAATAAAAAAGAGGTGTAAGCTTTTCTTTAAAAAAGAAAACCTTAAGGAAAAGAAACAAGAATGGGGGGTAAAAATGGCAGGATGGAAGGATGGAGGAGTTTTTTGTGAAATATTTGGAGAAACTCCAAGAAATAAAATTATAGAATTTTTATTGGAAACAAGAGAGTTAGACTATAGCATAGGAGATATAGCAAAAGAAGTAAAACTAAACAGAGCTACAACTTACAATGTTATGGAAGAATTAATTGAAGAAAAAATTGTCGTTCCAACCAGAAAAGTAAGCAATGGACAATTATACAAATTAAATCCTGAAAAAGAAGAAGTAAAAGCTTTAATCCAAGTTTTCAATATGCTTTTAAAAAATCTATTGAAAAATCTGGAATAAAAGAAGCAATTGCAATTAAATGCAAGAATTAAATTATTTGAAAATCAATGCAAACTCTATGGGTATAAGGAGAATATCTTCCACATAAGACTGAGTTCAAAACTTTAAAATTTTTTATTTTTGATTTTATTTTATTTATACTTTGTTCTGGAAAGTCTTTTTCCTGGGAAAAGTCATAGAAATGAATTATTGTTCCTTTTTTTGAAACCTTTAATGCTGTTTCTAAAAAATCCTCTGCTGATTTTGGCAATGGCATTATTATTCTGTCAAATTTATTTTTTTCTTTTTGTAGTTTTGGAATAATTTTTTTTACATCGCCTTTTAGAAATGTTATATTTACCTTGTTTAATTTTTTATTTTCTTCTGCATATTTATGGCAGGCTGGATTTATTTCTATTCCATACATTTCTTTTGGCTTTGAATTTTTTGCAATGACTATTGGGAAAACACCGATGCCTGAAAACATTACTAAAACTGATTCATTGTTTTTTACTAATTTTGATAGTCTTAATCTTTCTGATGCTGAACGTGATGAAAAATAACATTTTTCAATATTTAATTTGAAAACACAATTATTTTCTTTATGGACTGCTTCTTTTGTTTTTATTCCTGCAATAATATTTATTTTTGGAAGCCTGTATTTTCCTGAATATTTTCCTGTTTTTTTTGCTATTGTTAAAATATGACTGTTGTTTTGTATTAATGTTTCTGCTATTATTTTTTCTTTCTTTTTTAATTCTTTTTTTAGCTCTGAGAAAATTGCTATGCTTCCTACTGTATCATAAGAATTTGAAACTAGGGAAAGTTCTTTTTCACTTAATTTGTCTTTTAGGAGCTCTTTTAGGGTTGGCATTGCTTAATTAAGAAAGATTTATATATAAATACTTTTCTTAAATAGTAATGAAAAAAGAAGTGAGGAAGAGAAAGATTACTAAAAAGGTTAATGTTAAAATACCGCAGTTCAATCCTTCTTACAATTATTATTCTGAGCATGATAAAAATTTTAAAACTCCTAAGAAAAGCATATTTTCATTTTTAAAAAGCATAAAAAGCCAGCATTTGTATATTGCTTTATTGCTTATTGTTGGAATAGGTTTAGTCCAACTAATTAGTTCTACTTATGGGGTGGATTATGGCAATCCAACTGGTCTTGCTGTTGAGGATAATGTTGTTGGTGCTAATTTATTTTCATTTACAAATCAAGAAGGATTGACATTTGCCTTTAGAAACAGTGATGGTTTAGCAACATATAGGTCTTCTGATGGTTTGATTGAACAAGTGGTTGATGCTGATGGAAAACCTTTTTCTGAAATCAGATACAGATATGATGGTGATAATAAATATGCTGATACTTATATTGCTGATGGCAGTCTTAGCAAAAGAGGAAGTGATTCTATATTTCAAATAAGTTCTGAATCTAGTCCTACTATTACAAAACAAACTTTTGGTGTTACTAAATTTGAGAATGGAAATGAACAATTTGGTGCTGGTGGAACACAATCTAAAATTTCTCTTAATAATCTTTATGGTTTTACAGCTGCTCCTTCTGGAACTGCTGTACAGTCTAATACTGAAATATTAAATGCTGCTGGAGTAAATGTCCAATCTTCAAATGCTCCACAAACTGCTGAAACAGGAACACAAAGTCAAACTCAAACAACACCTACTGAAAGGCAAACATCAACTTCAAGGCAATCTTCTGGAGGTTCAAATGCTGCTGCATCAGGAACTTTCATGGACCCTATTATTAATGCTGTTGCTGCTGTTATTGGAGGAGCTTTGAATATATTTGGATTTACATTAACAACAATAACAACTTCTGCATGGGCTTTAATGTTAGGTGTTTTTGTATTTATTGCTGCTATGGTTTATTTAGGTTTAGACAAAGTAAAATTTATTACTGATAAAAAAGTCAAGATAATTATTTCTTGCGCTGTTGCTTTTATTGTTGTAGCAATGGGCAGAAAATATATTCTTGAAATTGCACAGATGGCATCTGCTCTTGTTTACTTGGTTGTAATATTATTAATTATGTTTGTTGTTTGGATATTATGGAATAATTTAAGGACTGTTGAAAGAACAGCTAGAACAGAAACATTAACTGCTTTAACTGCAAATAGAAATGAAAAGATTGCTTATTTGAAAGCTGATGTTGAAAAGAATGTTACTAAAATGATGGCTAAAACATTAAGTGATGTTAAAAAAGGTGAGGTTGAAAGAGTACCTGAAGAGGTTGCTTCAATTGAACAAAATTTCAGAAGAATTCATAATGATGTTGAATTTTGGTTAAGAACTATTGAACATCATGGTGATCCAAATATTGTTAATCCAATTCAATTACCAAGTGATTGGGGGGATATTAAAAACCAAATTCAAAGAGCATATGTTGGTATAAATGAAAATTTAAATAAAGCTAAACAACAACTTCATAATGACTTAAATGCAGCTAATGACAGCTTAAGAAAAGCAAATAGTTTCTTGCAGATGTATGATTCTTTATTAGGAAGATTAGAACATTATGCAAGACATAATCAATTAGCTCAAATGCCTTTTACTGGAAGAAATACAGCTACAAGAAGAGCTGGAACTACTGTTCCTGCTAGAGCACGTCCTCAAGGCGGTAGTGGTTCAACTATTAGACGCCCTTAATGAGAAAGATTTATATATTTCTTTTATTTTAAAATTACATGATTATAAATAATATTTCTAAAAATAGGGGTGAGATATAGATGAATTTTTCTTCGATTAAAAACAAAATAAAACCACATTATGTTTATACTGCTTTATTTTTGATTGGCGGTTTATTATTAATTCAAATTATAGGAAGTGTTTATGGAAACAATGTTACTGGATATGCAACAACTGATGATGTTGTCGGTGCACCTGGTATTCTTCAAGGTCCTGGAATAAAACAAAGTCTTGGTATTGATGGTGGTGCAAAATCTTCAGCAAGCAGTAGTCCTGCTACATTTATGGATCCTATTATTCAGGCAGCATCTGCTGTAATTACTGGTGTTTTGGGAATTACTGGAAATGTATTAACTACAATGACAACTGCTTCATGGGCTTTGCTTGGTGGTGTATTTGTATTTATTGCTGCTATGATTTATTTAGGACTAGACTTACTTAAATTCATTAAAAGCAAAGCTGTTAAAATATTAATTTCATTGGCTGTTTCTTTTATTGCTATTAGCTTTAAAGATGCAAATGGAAATAGTTATATGGTTGAAAACATAGCAAACATGAGTTCTGGTCTTGTTTACATGCTTGTGATTTTATTGATTATATTTATGGTATGGATATTCTGGAATAGATTAAGATCAATTCAAATTGAATCTGGAACTGAAAAATTGAGTAATTTAACTCAACATAGAGGAGTACAGGTTGAATATATAAGAGCTAATGTTGAAAAGAATATCTCTAAAATGATGGCTAAAACATTAAAAAATATCAAAACTGGAGAAACTCAAAGAATACCTGACGATATAGCAACTATTGAACAAAACTTTAGAAGAATCCATGGTGATATACAGATGTGGTTAAGAACTATTGAACATCATGGGGATCCAAATATCCAAGGACATATTACTCTTCCTTCTGATTGGGATCAAATAAAAAATCAGATTCAGAAGGCTTATGTTGGTATAAATGAGAATTTAGAAAAAGCTAAAAGGGAAATTGTTACTGATTCAACCTCAGCTACTAAAAGTATAAGTAAGGCTAACGATTACTTACAAATGTATGATGCATTGTTAGGAAGATTAGAGCATTATGCATCGCATAATCAATTAGCTCAAATGCCTTTTACTGGAAGAGTTGCAGGTCAAACCCAAGGAACAACTGTTCCTGCTGGAAATAGACCTCAGGGTGGAAGTGGTTCTACCATAACGCAAGCTGCCGGATATCATAGACCTCCCAGAAGGTTATTTCATCCTAGTACATGGTTTTAAGTTTTGAAAATATTTATATACTCTTTTTCTTTTTCTTTTTGATATGAATTTAAAAAATGATTTTAAGAAAAGTTTTCCTGTTATTATTTTAGGCATAGATGGCGAATTCTGGCTGAAGTTTTTGATTTTTCTTTTAATATTCATTATTATTTATCAGGTTGCAAAAACATTACCTTTATTCAAAAAAGATCCTAATGTCAGAGGAGGAAGAGCTGGTGCTGTTGTAATAGCATTAGTATTTGCTTTGATTGCTGTTATATTCATGCCTGAATCTTTAACTATTGTATTATTGCCTTTACTTGCATATTTTTTTATTGGTATCTTGGCTATTGTAGTTTTATTGGGTTTATGGAAGTTTTTTTCATGGTTAAGTAAAAAACCTGCAACAATACAAGGACAACCTGTACAACAAAGTACAAAGAAGTGGTACAAACCTTGGACATGGTTTCAGAAATCAAATACTCCGCAAACTGCTACAAAACCAGAACCTGCTGAAAAAGTAACCCAACCTTCAACACAACAAGCTCAGCAAGCACAAGCTGCTGAAAAACAAGAAAAACCAAAAAAACAACCTAAGCCTGTTTTCAATAAAGATTTTATTGCGCAATGTCTGGAAGATATAAATAAGAATTTGGGCTATGCATTTACATATCTTGGAAAGATTAAAACAATTTTAGAAAAACCAAATTTAACTCCATCTGATTTTGAAGGTTTGAAAAGAAATCATCAAAATATTGCTGGTTATACTAATCAAGTCAGGACAAAAATAAATAACAATGATTTAAACAATGCTGTTAAAGAAATATCTATTGAAGACATAAGAAATAAATCAATTGGCTATATTAATACTGTAAAAGCATTAATCAGTAAAGTTTCATTGAACTTGCCTGGAAATAATAAAGAAGAATGGCATCATTTTCATGAGGAAGCTTCTACTGATCTTGTAAAAGTCAGAGACAATACAAATGAATTTGGAATTTTAGTTGGAAGAAGATAATTATTGATATATTTCCAGTTTCAAGCTCATTGTTAAATCATTTTTACTTAAAATATTCCATCTTGAAAGCAAAGAATGAAGAGTATTGTAAGATATTCTAAATGTTTGAATATTTTTTTGTTCTATGCCTTGTAATAATTTAGATGATAAGGCACGAATTGTTTGTAATGTCGCTTTTAATTTCTCATCTTTTATGTATGATTTTGCTCTATCTGGAAAAACTAAAATAAAAGGTAATATTCCTTTGACCTTTTCCATTATTTCCATTGCAGCTCTATCATCTGGAATTCCATTACCTATTGTATAAATTTGCTTTAGACTATCAATAAAAAGAGGTATATCTTGTAGTACTTCTTGTTTGTCGTTCATTCTTCTTTTCCTAGCAAGTCTGCTATGCTAGCTCCTAACATTGCTGGTATTGACAATGCACCTACTTGTTTAAATAATGTATGCAAATCTAAAAATTGCTGGTATAAAACTAAAACTAAAACTGTTGCACCTAATGCTACAAAGTAAATTACAAATAATCTTATTGGGATAAAATAGAAAATTGTTTTGTCTTCGCGAGTTCTAAAGCCCACTACATATAACATAATTGCTCCTAGTAATAATGAAGTTAAATACAATAATATAATCCAGGCATCACTTAATTTTTCACCTACATGGACACCTTCTAAGAAAACAAAATGAGAAACAACTGCTGCAAATGCTCCTACTAAACCTTTTCCTATGTCTCTTTCTGTAACATACTTTAATGGATGTACTCCAAGATCTCTTTTTGCATCTTCTCTTAATTTTTCCAATTCTTTTGAGCTAATCTTTTTTTTAGAAGACTCTGGTTCCTCTTTTGATTGTTTTAACTCTTTAAGTTCTTCTGATTCTAATTTTAGAATTCTGTTTAATTTACTCTCTATTTTATCTTTAGAACCTCTTTTTTTCATTTTAAGAATTTATTTCCAAGTTTTTGGCAACATTGGCTGGATAAATGGGTAAATATAAGGCGCAGCTACTACTAATCCTGCTACTATAAATGAATGAGCCCAGGTTTCTTTCATTCCTTTAGTAGAACCCATTGTACCTTTTACAACTGCTGATGCTGCATGAACTTTAATCATCATTACAAAACCGACTAGGATTTGAAATATTAATGGATTTTGAATAAATGGAACCTGATGCAAGAAATTAAATGTGTTATATACCCATGTTGTATTCATTGTTACAAATGTACCCACAATTGCGAATATTCCTGAATGAAGACCATGACCAAGCCAATGGGAACCACGAAAGTTTTCATCACGATGAATTAAAATCAGTTCATATAAACCAATAATTGCGCCTATGACTATAGCTGGAATAATTATTAATGCTTGTGCTGCCATGTATATTTTAAACTAAAAGGTATATATAAAGTTTATGCACTAACCCCATTTATCTAAGCTGGAGTTTTTATTATCTTTAAACTGGGAAAGCATTTTTTCTATTCTTTCCTGATTAAATTCATGCCTTTCTATTAGGATTTCTTTTACTTTTTCTTTATTTATTGGATTCCATTTTAAATTGTATTTCTTTTCTATTTGCATGTTTTTGAAAGTGTTATATATTTCGTTCCAATCAAATTCTGGGTTTAAATCCTGAAATATTTTATCATAATTATTATTTTCTTTTATTAGTTTTAATGCTTTTTTTGGGCCTATTCCTTTTATGCCACCTGGATTGTAATCTGTTCCGGTTAAGATTGCTAATATCAATAATTGCTCTTGGCTGATTTTTAATTCTTCTAAAACTTCTTTTAATTCAATTATTTCCGGGTAAATTTTAACTGAAGAAGAACCTATTTTTCTTCTTTGGGAAACTGTTAGGTTTCTTACTATTAATGGAGCTTCGTACAATAATGCATCATAATCTGATGAACCTACGTAATCTACATCTTTGTTTTTTGCTAAATAAGAACATTGAGCTTCTGCTTCGCTTGGTGCCTGCAAAATAGGCAATCCAAATGCTTGAAGTAACTCCTTTGTTTCTTCGAACATTTCTTTATTTACTCTTGAAGTTTGCTTTGAATATTTTAACATTAGAGATTCATCACCTGATTCTTCTGCTTCTTCAAATTTTTCTTTTGCTGCTTCTTTTAATGCTCTTCTTTTTTCCTGCTCTTGTGTTTTTATTTTTGGGGGGATTCCATCAAAAACAAAACAAGGCTTAATTTCTTTTTGAATTAAATTAGGAATTCTTGTTGAAATTCCCATTAAATGAGAAGTTATGTTTCCATTAGAATCTTGCAATAAAGTGCCGTCTGGCTGTCTTATTGAAGAGATAAACTGGTATAGCATCTGAGAAGCATCTACTGCTATTTTTTTGTTTTTTAAATCTTCAAATTCTATTTGCTTTTTTGGAATAATGCTTCCTAGTTTTAGTCCCATGAGATTTAGATAAATATTTTACTTAAATAACTTATTGTTGTTGATGATAACCTGCTAAACCATCAAGTTTTCTTCTTAACTCTGGAGGTAAATTATTTTCATAAAGAACATCTGTTCTTATTCTTTGAGTTATTAAATATCCTACTCCGCTTTTTTCTAAATTAATATCTCTTGAACCAATTATTACTCTTTTTATTCCTTCTGCTGATATTAATTCACAGCAACAAGATAATATATCTCGTCTTCCTCTTTTTCTTGTGCATGGCTCTAAAGTTGTGATTAATGTTGTGCCCCTTATGCCTCTATTTTGTTCTTTTGCCTGGGTTATAGCAATTCTTTCTGCGTGAAGGGTAAGTTGTGTTCCATCTATAAATTGTCTGTAGCCTTCTCCTATTATTGTTCCATCTTGTGAGACTAATATGGCGCCTACTAAAGGAGTTCCTATTCCTGCAGAACATTGATTAGCTAATTCTATACACCTTTCTAAATATCTTATTTCTGTTTCTGGTTTCATACTTATTTTGATAAAGGAAAACTTTTAAATGGTTTGGTTGAAAAAAAGAAAAAGAATTATTTAACTGTTAAACTCTTTTTACTAATTCTCTTCCAAGTTCGAGTTCCATTCTTCTTATTAATGGTATAGACCATTCTACTTTGTTTCTGATTTTTTCATAATCTACTCTTCTATCTTTTGGAGTTCCGCCCATCATTGATGGTGTAAACTCTCTAAGATATCCTGTAAACTCTTTGTTAAGAAAGTACATGTGGTCACAATCTCCCCATAATGGTGATGTTGGATTATCTCTGAGGATGAGATCACAATCAAAATCTCCTAATTTAGATACAACTGTCATTTTTCCTCTTTCAGCAACTGTTAAGTATTGCTCTGACCAAACAAATGGATGAATATATCTTCCATGCCTTAGGACTAAATCTTCTGATTTTTTTAATCCACCTTCCTGATGTATTGGTTCTCCATTGAAATAAGAAACTCCAAATCCCTGAACTTCTGCATACTCAAATCTTGTATTCCAGAATTTTCCAGGTTCAGCTATTTGTACTCCTTTTTCTTCAAGTTCTTTTTTCTCTAAATTTTCTACAATTTGCCAAAGTTTATCATTTACGATTTGTTTAACTCTGTTGAACATTTTATTTACCTCCTAATCTTCTTAGTCTTGCTTCTAAGGAATCTGCAACTGTTTTATTTTCATCATTTTGTGCTTGATTAGCTGAATAAACCCTATTAATCTCTTGAGATGTGCCTAAATTTCCGAGTCTAGTGTAACTGCCTTCATTTGCATATAATGTATCTTTAGTTCCATCTGCTTTTGAAAAAACTAAATCCATTATATTGTCTTTATTTACATCTATACAATTGGCACTTATGACTTTAACATTTTCATTTTCAGCTTCTTGTCTTAATTCTATATTTCTTGGATTATTTTCTGGATTCATTGGACTTGCTGTATACCATAAAGCCAATACAATCCCACTTATAATTCCTAGTTGATATACACTACCTTTGCTTAACATTTTATTTTCCTCCTGTAACTTTATTGTTACATATTAGTAGTATCATTATATTTATTAAACTCTTTTAATTAAAATTTTATAAAAAGCACAAAATTTATAAGTAAAATGTAACTATCTTAAAATATGCCTAAAATAGATGAAAACTTTAAACTTGATTTAAAGGATAGGAAGATATTATATGAATTGGATTTAAACTCAAGAGAATCTTGTTCTAAAATAGGAAAGAAAGTTGGTTTGTCTTCTGAAGTTGTAAATTACAGGATAAAAAAATTAGATGAGGAAAAGATAATAACTCATTATCAGACTATTGTTAATTTTTCTAAATTAAATATAATCCAATTTAAGATATGTTTAAGTTTTCAGCATTTGAAATCAGAAAAATTAAAGGAAATTATTGAAGTATTAAAGAAAAATAAAAGTGTGAAATGGATTGCTTCTTGTAATGGAAATTGGGATATGCTAATAACTTTAGAAACTGATTCTTTTGAGAAAATTGATGTATTGAAAAGTGAAGTATTAGCTTTATTTTCTGGTTATATAAACCAGAAGGCTATTTCTATCTTAGTTGAAGCATCTACCCACAACAGGGATTATCTTTTGGATAGAAATTTGAGAAGTGAAAGAATAATTATGAATAAAGATAAAGTAGTTAAATTAGATGAAACTGATTTAGAAATTTTAAAATATTTGGCTGAAAATTCAAGGAAACAAATTATTGATATTGCAATAAGTTTAGGAATTAGTGAAAGAATTGTTAATTATAAAATAAAACAATTAGTTAAAAATAAAGTAATAACTGGATTTAAAATTGCAATAAATTATGAAAAATTAGGAATTAAATTTTTTAAAACTTTTATTTATCTGGATAATCCTTCTGAATTGAAAATAAAGGAAATTGTAAATTATTTGAAAAAATATCCCAATGTGATACATTATGTTAAGGTTTTAGGAAATTGGGAATTAGAGCCTGAGTTTGAGGTTTATACTGAAGAAAGATTCAATGAAATATTAAATGAAATCAAGGACAGGTTTTCTGATGTTATTAAGAAAGTTGATATTATAACAATAGAGAAAGAGCATAAGTTTGTATATTTTTAGTTTTTCTTTGTCAAAGAAAACCTAAGGTAAAAGAAACATTTCGGAAATGTTAGAAATCTTTTAATATAACTTCTTTAGATTTTGATTTATGATTCAGCATTTTTCATTTGTGCATAAAGGGGGATTTTATCATTATAGGTTAAATAAAGAGAATTTGAAAAATGTTACTTTTGAGTCTTTGAAAGAATTTCTTTTAAATGTTAAAGAGAAATGCCCTAATGATTATTTTAATTCTGAACCTAGAAGTTCTTCTTTGAAATTCAATATTCCATGCAAATTAGCCAAGATTAGTGATTATGAAATTTGCGACTTGACTAAATTAGGGTTAGAGGTTAATGAAGAGAGGTTTAAATCAGGGCATACTAAAGTGCAGGTATTCTGCTTAGAGAATGACAAAAAAAGCTTAGCTGCTGAAGTTCCTGTATGGTTTGAGGAAAATGAAAATAATATGGTTAAAGGGAATTTGACAGGACATATTGACTTATTGAGATATGAGGATGGGAAAGTCTGGATTTGGGATTACAAGCCAAATGCATTAAATGAAAAATATGCTTCTACTCAGCTTTATTTTTATGCTTTAATGCTTTCTGAAAGAACAGGAATAAATTTAGAGAATATTAGGTGCGGTTATTTTGATTCTGCTTATGCTTTTACTTTTAAGCCTGAGAATGTGAAATTTAATAAGTTAATCAGTTAAATTTTCTATTTCCTGCAATATTTTCTTCATTCTTCTTTTGGTTCTAGAATAAAAAAGAAATGAGACTGCAATTATTATTAATGAAATAAATAATCCAAAAAATAACCTTTCCTTATACCAAATGAATGTTCCTATAAAACTAATAATTCCTACACTGCCCATTATTAAGATGGCATTTATTTTTTGCATTTCAAATTGGTACTTTAAATCTAAGATATTTTTCTTTTTTTCTTCCTTATTCATCTTCTATTAATTTATAAAATATTGCTATAGTTATTCCTATAGAAATAGAGCCCATGATTACTGAAATTAAGTCACCCTGAGAATTATATAAAATGCTTAAACCTGCTCCACCAAATCCAAATGCGATTATAATCACAAAAATTTTTTTAATAGAAACTTTAGCCATGTTAAACATAGGTAACTTCTGTTTAAATATTTTTTTAATAGTTGAATAAGCTTTTTTGTTTTGTGCTTGAGATTAATGCTTCAAAGTTTGTATTGAAAAATACTAAAATTGAGTCTGCTATTGGTTTTATTTGCTTGTCAATATAATGCTTATAATCAATTTTGTGCTTTAAATTTTGCAGAGGTTCTGGACCATCTTCTGTTAAATAATATTCTACAATGTCTCCTGTAAAGTTTTTTAATTTTCTAGCTGCTTTCACGTGGGGAGGCGAAATTTTAATGTACTCATCTAAATCTTTTCTTATTTGTTTTCTGTAAACTAATTTATTATCATATTTTCCTTTTTCCAGGTCTTTTACAAATGTTTTTACATATTCTAAAACTTCTTTTTTATGGAAAATTCTGTCTAATAATTCATTTTGAAACATTTGAGCTGCTTCTGTCCAGTCACTTCTTACTGCTTCTAGGCCTGTTACTTCTATTTTGTTATTTTTTAACAAGCCAGCGTATCGTTTTTTTGCTCCTTTTTCTTCGCCTCTTAATTTTGGCATTAGAAATCTAATATAATTTTTTTCAAATTCTAATTCTAATTTGGAATCTCTATTGTAATTTTCTTTGATGTATTTTTTATAAAAAGAATTTATTTTTTCTTCTATTTCTTTGCCGATTTTATCTGCTTTTTCTGAAGAATCTATTTTAAGATTTACGAAGCAGCTATCTGTGTCTTCGTAGATAACTTCATAACCCATTTTTTCTATTTCTTCTGCTGTTTTTTTAATTATGAACTGTCCTGATGTTGTAATTGCATTGGCTATTTGCATGTTAAAAAATCTTGAGGCTGGGGAAGCAATAGAACCAAACATTGATTGTCCACAAAAATTTAATTTGTAATTTCTTCCAGCTAATATAGTATGATAAGGTTTTACTTCTATACAAATAACATCACCTTCGAATTCTTCTAAGGACATATTTCTTCTTGGATGAATATAAGGTTTTATTCCTTTCTTTTTATTTACTCTTACTCTATACATTAGATACTCTTTTCCGTTATATTTGTTTTTATCTATAGTTATATGACTATACCAACCTAAATGCTGGACTAATCTCATAAAATCTTCTGCTAAATACTTTGATTTTGTGGAGTATCTATCTCCTTTAGTATCTCCATCTCCTTCCATCATTGATTCAAATAAATAATTTAGAAGTATTGGCTCTAAACTATAAACCCATGAAGGTATTCTTTTTGAATTAGTTCCGATGCCAACATCTTTTTCTAGAATCTCTGCAATAATGTGGTTATTTACACTTATTCCATTACTCTGAATACAATGTTTAAGATTCATTTTTTCAAATAATTTTATTATTTTTTTCCTTTTAGGTATTATTTCTTGGCTTATAGTAATAATTCTCGTTATTCCTCTCCATGAAACTTTATTTGTATATCTTTTGGGTTTAGAAGTATAAACACTTCCTTCTGAAATATACCATCCTAAAAAACTTAACCAATCTTCTAATTCATATTCTACGTTTATTGAACTGTGCTTTCTACTTTTTTGAAGTTTTTCTCCTTTTTTTCTATAATTAATGTTATATTTCCTACATATTTTTTCTAAATTTATTATTTTACTTATTTTTTTACCTTTTATTTTTGAATGAACTGGCAACCAATATTCTTTTTTACTATCATATAATTCTTGAGCAGTTTTCCACTCATATGATCTGTCTTTTTTTAATTGTACTAAGAAACGGTGGTTTGGAGTTACTAAATAATCTACAACACTACTTTTTATTTTTATCATTTTTCCTTTGTAAGGATAAGAGAATTTTTTTACAATAGGTTTTAGTTCAATCTTACCATCATTGGGGTTTATTGAATATACTTTTTCTCCTATTTCTACTTTTTTAATATTTTTTGTGCCATTCTCTGTCAAAATTTCTGTATCTGGTGAAAAACAGTTCATTGTTATTTTAATTGCCTGGGATGTTAATTGCTTGTTTTCTTTTTTTGCTTTAACTCTTGCTTCTGTTAATTTTTCCAGGATTGTTGGAAGAATTCCGTCTTCATTTTTGAAATAGGCTTTGTTTGGTGTTTCTATTGAATTTTTTTCTTTTTTTTCCAAATATGATGCAGGGTCTATATTGAATGTTCTCATTAATGAAGGATATAATGATTTGAAATCAAAAACGAGAATATTATCATAGATTCCTGGTTTTGAAGCCATTACATAACCACCTGTAATTGGGTTTTCTTTATTTGAAAATTTATTTGAAGGCAGGACTAACTTTCTTTTTCTTGCTTCTCTCAAATATAATGAATCCATTGAAGCAATTGATGCATTTACTCTGTCTAATGGCATTCCTGTTAAGATAGAACGTTCAATTAGAATATCTAATAATTTTGTTTCTTCCAGGATTTCATAAACCAATTTAGCATCATTTAGATTGTATTTTATTAATGATTCTTTATCTTTTTCAAATAATCTTGTTATTTCTTCACCTTTATTTTTGCTTGAGTCAATTAGTTTGCTTTTTCCTAGTAGTACATTTGAAACTGTTTCTAATTTGTAATTTTCAAACTTTTTTTCTCGCATGAAAGGAGAATCTTTCAAATAAGGGTCTTTTACTAATGATAATGCATCTAATGTTTGTCTTCCGGGAATATTTGCTTTGCTTGTCCTGAAAAAGTCTGATTCTATTGATAATTTTCCTGCTTCATTTGTCCTGCCTAAGGTAAATGGAATTTCCTGCTGTTCAAATCTTTTTTTTAAGAAATTTAAATCAAAATCTATTAAATTCCAGCCTGTTATTATATCTGGGTCAAATTCCTGGACTACTTTTACAAATCTTTCTAGTAATTCAGCTTCTTCTTCAAATGATTCTGCATTTTTTACTTTTTTTTCTGAGATAATTAAAGAAGAATTGAAATTTTCTGAATATAATGAAATTGCATACAATTCTTTTGAATCAGAAGATGTTTCAATATCTAAAGAGAGAATTTTTAATTTTGGGAAAAATTCTACTGGTTTTATTTCTGGATTTTTATAGACTCGGTCTATAAATTCTTCTTTATCATGACTTCCTTCTATGTCTATTGTTCCTTTTAAGTTTAAATCAAACATGAAACGATATGGAAACTTGATATCTGCTTCATAACACTCTATATCATTTTCTTCTAATGTTTTCCTTAGTTTTGGAACATCTGAAGGCAAATTTAGAATTACTTTTGTTACTTTTTCTTTTTTGAAATTAGTGAACTCTGTTTTTTCTGATTCGAACTTTTCTAGTTTTAATGCTTTTTTTAGGTCTGATTCTTTTATATAAAAATAAGGCTTAAATTCATTCATTGCGAGAAAAGATTCTTTGTTTTCTAATCTGCCGTATAATAAGACATATGGCTTGTCATTAATTACTTTGTATTCCGGGCAGACTATGAATCCTTTCATATAAATTTTAGAGAAAAGGTTTATTTATAGTTTTCTATAACTAAAAAGACTTAAATATTTAGTATAGTATATAAAAATAATGTTTGAGAGACTTAAAAAAGTAGGTGAAGCTTATAGGGAAAGGCAAATTAGAAATATTATTTTATCTTATAAAACTGATAATGAAATATATAAAAAATTTTTATTAGATAATGTTGATTTATTCGCAAAGATAATCCGAAAAAGGTTTCAATATGAAAGATTGCCTGAAGATTTCCAGAAATTTTATCCTTTTATTAACAATAGGAAAATCTTGGAAATAGCTTATGAAATATCATTAATGCCCTGTCATTATTATTATGTTTTTGAGATGATTTTTTTTACAAGAGACCCTGATTTTGTATTGGAAATAAACAAGAAACTTGGGAGAAACACTGCTGAAATATTTGAACTTATAAGTCATAAATTATATAGTAGTGAAAAACCCGAAATTATAAAGCAATTTATAGAACTTTCACTAAACCTTTCTGTTTATCTTCATAAAGATATTTTTATTAGATACTACAATAAGATAACTAATTACAATGGTCATACAATTAATTATTCTATTAAAGAAATTAGTTTTATCTTACAAATTTTAAGAATTTCGCCCAATATTTCACAAAAGATTTTCTTAAACATTTCTATTCCATTAATAGAATCTTTGGCGCCATATTTATTTACTTATGGCAAAGAAGAAAATACTCTTTCTGAAAAAATAAATCCTAGATTTTTTATAAACAATTTAGATATTTTTATTCAAATTGGAGAATTAGACATTGAGGATTTTTGGAGAATATTATATTACTTATTTGATTCACATCTTAAACTTAATACAAGAGAAAATCTTCTTAAATTTTTGGAATTATTAAAATTTGCTCATAACAAATATCGTATTTTCAAGGTTATAAAATTAATAATAAACATTTCTTGTTTAGCAAAATATGCAACTTTTGATGAAATTCTAAATTATAAACCAAGAATAAAAAATGTTTCTATAATAGGAGAGATTGGTATCTTAATCGGGAATGGAGAAGGTTATTTTAATGGGATATCTAATTATATTTATTCCTTTATTAAAAGTCTTGAGGATATTGAAGTTCTTATTTATATAGTTAAACAGGGAAATCTCAATCAAATTAACAAATTAGATTCACTACTTCAAAGATTTAGACTTGGAAAATTAAGTGAGTTATTAGATTTTAATATTCTTGATGAATTTATAGAGCTTTTATTTTATTTCAACCTCGCTCTTTGGGCTTATGATAGCTTTTTCAATTTTTTAAATAGAAATTTTGAAAATAATAAAATTGAAGCAATTAGATATACACTTTTACTTTTTAAAGAAATACATAAAAAATATCCTGACTCTTCTTTTTCTGAATTTCTTAATCATATTTCCCAATTTGAATTTCTTTTTTTAATCAGGAATAAAGATGATTTAATTAACAAACTTTATTTATATAAAGTTGATTTTTTGCTTGAGATTTTAAATATATTTGGCAGAGGAAATATTAATATTGATGAAAATGATGCAATTAATTTTGAAAATAACAAAGATTTTATAATTAAAAATCATAGTATTCTTCTTATCTTAACTAGAAGCGGGGTAATTAATAAAATTTCAGACTTATATACAAAAAATTTAAATGAACTTATAGATACATATATTAAAACTGCAAACATTAGGTCATATGAAAATTTATCACTTGTTTTATTTAGAATTAATCAAAATCCAGAATCTTCACATGAGTTCTTGAAATTATTGCTGATAAATTTGAAAAATACCACTTTTTCAAGTTCTGGAAGACAAGATATTGAGGCTTTTTTGCCGACTTTAAGAAATACTTTAAATAATTTAAGAGATAATTATTCAAAATTTAGCAGAGAAGACCAGGTTTATTTAGATGCAATATTCAAAAGATTAAGTTTTGGTGAACAAGATTTTATTATGCGAGTTAGAGGACTAGCAATTGATCTGGCAGGAGTATGTTCTCCTTTAATGC
>Ga0208375_1002457_pt1 | contig 17466 bp, 32 predicted proteins | sample RifOxyD1_FD_184038 | JGI IMG/M metagenome (GOLD analysis project Ga0208375, IMG submission 184038) | Soil microbial communities from Rifle, Colorado - Rifle Oxygen_injection D1 (SPAdes) | ecosystem: Environmental > Terrestrial > Deep subsurface > Rock core/Sediment | place: Rifle, Colorado... | reverse complement strand
GATGTTGGTGACGTCGTCAGTGAGGGCAAGCCAGTCTCGGATGCGCCACTTAATTTCGATTTGTCGGACATCGTCCTGATCTATTGTAGTCCACGAAGCAGCTGAGCATAAGCGGTTTACGCGATTGTTCTGCGGATCGGTTACCTGATTGGTATGTGGATTCACAACGACGCGTTCAACGTGTTCGCTAACAAGCAATCGTGCAGCTGCGATGACAAGGTTGGCGTAGGGTGTGGCGCGGTAGTTATAGTTGTTATAGTCGTTCCTAGCCAAGGAAAGTGGATTGTGTGTAATCGTACCCCAATGAGCTGCGAACATACGCCTGTCGCTTGCGGTCCAGACGCGTCGTGTGGCTCTGACGACGGCTTTAGCGGCTGTGTAGTAGAGATTACTAGGAATGCAAATCACTTTCGTGCCGTTCCACTCTGAGGAAGCCGTCAACGTTTCTGGGTCTTCGCGTTCGTACAACAACACTGCGAGGTCAGCCACAAACCCAGCAGCATGATTGGGGTGGTTCCAACGCAGTAGTGGATCGCTTTTGTCATCCGCGAAAACTGTTGTAAGCAACGTCATGGCACTGTTCAGTTCTACGAGGCTTTAGGCGCAACGTCCACAGGTTCGTCACCACCCTCGAACAGTTGTCCGTCAAGTAGCTGTAACGCGTCTTCTAGCGTTCCGACACGCCAGAACCGCGGACCGGTGTACGTGGGGCGTTGAATGTTTTGTAGAAACATCTCAACAGGTCTAACCAGCAACCCGTGGTCTGTACCAACTTCACGGTAAACTACAAGACGCATGTGCAACGCTTCAGAGTGTCTCGCCGTGCCGTAAACAACGACGAGAGGGCCGTTCTTGAAGTGTTTATAGAGTCCAGGCTTAGCATCCAACATGATTTACTCTTTCTTGTCTTGGATTGATGTTGTTCGACTTTTACGTCAGTTGATTTATTTTCTTGTGCAAACTGTCGAGAACCTCATACGGGTTCTCTGGTTCGTCGTCGCCTAGCTCGTAGGTGTCTTTGAGAGGATCTGCCCAGGAGCTGTCTGGGATCACATACTTCAGAATTGTCAGTTCGTCTTTTGTCAGATCCAACACGTATTTTTTCGATTCCACTATTTAGCTCCTATTCACACGGTCTGCTCGACGTTGTTTGGCTTGTTGTAGCTTTTTGTACCATCTAAGATCTCGTTTATCATACACTATTCTAACACGTGCCCATCCGTCATGATCAATCAACGCGGCAGCTCTTGGGGTGAGGTCGACTATACCTCGCCAGCGGCCCACCTTACACCTGCGTGATGGACACTTTGTTGGGCCTGGACGATGATACTTGTGTTTTTTGACATACCAGAACTTGTTGCCTGTAGACGGACGGGTCGAGATCGCACCCCACGGACCAGCATCAACAACCACAGCACGTACTGACTTGCCGGTCTCTAGGTTGGTTACGTAGACGACAGCTCCACAATCCAACTCGCGGTGCGCTACGCCGACATCATCAGGACGTACTGCACGCTTTCTTCCGTTCTCATCGTACAAGCAGCGTGTAGTGCCTCCACTGTAGTAGTCGTTAGGATGCCCAAAAACAGTCGCTATACCCTCGACGACTTTCAGCTGTTTGACATCCTCAGCAGTAGGAAGAATCTGAATCAGGAAAATTAGTAATAGCATAGGGCATCTTACACTGCGTCCTGAAGATGTCCAGTTTTTGGTGTGGCAAGCGGTCTCTTAGTTATCGTGCTCTTCGGGCAAGGCAGCAACACCGTATATTTCGCATGCCGCAGCTCCTAAACACTCGAAAAACAATGCGCCTCCGTTCGCAGTGTCTCCAGCACACGTTATACGATGACCTCTACAACCCCACTTGTCGACAGAGCACCTAACGTTCTTCAAGGCAAGGTCACTTGCAAACTTCGTTGCGCGTGTCGTGACCTCGTTCGAGGTAGTTTCAGAACAAGCGGTTACAATTGCGATTACAATGACTATACGTTTCATCATCAGTTCACCTCAACAGCTGCAAAGATTACTTAACCCTACGCTGGTTTTTCTAACACCGGAACAAACGGTGCTGGTTCTGGAACATCTCTCATGACTACATAAGCATGTAGTTCTGCAGAAGACCACAATGCGGTGACCACAGAACGCAGGTTGAGGTTAACCACAATTGACGGGCTAAGCTGCCATACGCCTGGGCCTAACCGGCTAAGGCCCCACGTACGACAAGTTAAACACTGCCCCTCCGAATTGTAGTCAGCATCTGGATCTCCGAGCTGACATGGGATAGACAGCAACGGCACGTTAGGGAGTTTGAGCAGTAAGGTGTTCAGTTGTACGTGTCCTTTAACAACCTTGCAAATTGGGTACGGTGAGAGCATTTGTGACGTCATGATCGAGTCGCACCATTTAGGTGTCACGAGTGCCACACCGTGTTGTGCCATTTAGATTCCTCCCATAAGGTCGGTGTAGTTGAACTTGGCTCCGAGAGCGTCATCGATAGTGATGTACGGCAAAGCGAGCCCGAGCGTGGTTTGAGCGTAAAGAAACACAAATTTGGGTACCTCGATTTGGCGTTCTACGAAGCCCCTTCCTAAGTCGGTGATTCGGTAATAGCCCACACGCAACGACCCATCGGCGCGCTCCTCGTCAGCTTTTGGTTCGATGAGCTTCCAGAATCTGAGCTTGGACCAGTCGCCACCGTGCCAGCTCGCCTTGACACTCGCGGGTAACTTCTGTCCAGCAAGATGCCGCGGCACGTGAAGCCAGTCTGCGGGCCACTTGTTAAGCCAGTAGTACTTGTAGATCTGGATCAGTGCGCAAGCCATCGCACCCGTAATGTGCCTCTTGTACACCTTGGCGTGTTGTCCACAACAAGGACAACCAGTAGCATCCGCGGTGGGCGCCGATCCACGCACGAACTCGCGAGCTGTTGTTACGGAAGGAAACCGTTTGTCTATCAGCTCGTCTCTAAGAGGATCGAGATCGGTACCTTCCCAATTGACACCTAGATTGGTTACGCGTTGCCGCACGTTACTCATCCGCCGCTGGCGGCTCTTTGTCCATATCGATCGGGATGTGCGTACGTGCCACGTAGACGTTGTGAACGACTATGCTGAACGGCTTTTCTACCCAGGTGTAGCGTTTGTGGTCAACACCTACGATAAGTGTGATGTCGGCCGCGCGAAACCTGCTGATCGTAGTCTCCTCAACACAGTGATGGAGTGTACGCATCATCCAGTCTCCAAGTTCGTGATCATCCTCTGGTGGTGTGTTTTCTGTTTTGAACTCAAATACACGCGTCGACAGGTCGTGCTCAATCGGTGTGAGTTTTGTCAGCGATTCAGTCTTCGGCTTGTCTGTCATTTTTCCTCTGTCTGTAAAGTCAAGAAAGCTGCGGGAAGTTCCCAACTCTGCACGCCCATGTTGAAAGTGGTCTCGACACGCACAAGTTGGCGACCGTTTACTCCTATGTCGCCACGATCTTCTACTACCATCCCTCAATGGTGTGTGCACCAAACTGGAAATGTACCAAATCGCCAACCACAAGGCGACGTGCTATTCGCTGTCGCATAGTTGCCTTCCTCGTTTTCTGTCAATGATGGTCGGCATCACCGCAGGCACTATCTCATCGTTGTAGTTCTTGAGAGCATCGAGCAGGCGACGACAGACTAGGCATGGTCGTTGCTGCCCACCAGACCAGACACGACCCACGCCAAAACAACCTGGACAGCGTTTGACGAACTCCTTTGCAGCGTTGGCGACGTGCTCGTAGAGGGGCGTCAGCAGCTCTAGTATCTTAGGATCAGCAAGGTCTGCAAACTGTAACGGGTCGCCTCGATCGCAGAGATACAATGCTTTTGTAGGCTCCTCACAAACAAGGCAGAAACAGGGCTGACAGTGCTCTTGTCGTATCTTGCCAGCGCCGTGACAACCAGGACAACGCTCCATTTGCTCACGAAGCGCTGCTACCAACTCACCTAATGTGGTGCGTGTGATCACGGCACTGGTTTGTAGAACCGTGAAGTATCCGAGGGGACCTCTTCGATGCCGGTGGTCAAAGGAGTCAGTGCAGCTGTGACTCGTATTGCAACGTCATGGTTCTTACAAAGAACCCATCCTGACGTGTTGTCCCAATGGCTAAGTGTTGCACCATTAATGAAGTGACACGCTTCCCGTATATCCTGTTTTCGTTTTTTCTTGTTTGTAAATCCTACTTGGACGGGCCAACGACGATGTAAGATCTCTGGCCAAGGCTTGACGTCGCGGACGATGTCCTGCCAACGGTACTCGTTTTGGAGTGGGTTGTTGTTGAGCCCGATGGTACCGTCAGGAAGTTGCTTACCCCACATGCACTCTCCACCGAAGTGGATGTGGCAGTCAGGTAAATCACTCCAGTGTTCGTAGATCTCTTGATAGTCCATTTAGACCTCGGTTGCGATTTTTCCTATGATGGCATACATTTTGGGCGGTACGTCTGCAAGAGCAGCAAACAACAAATCCCGCAACATCTCACGATCGCCTACGACTAGATCGTCAATGTGTATACTGCGTATTGCTAGCAAGCCGTTGAACTCTAGTCTAACCAAACCGCCGCCAGCGGTGACAACTACTGTCTCTTTTTCTAGCTTAGCAGCGGCTTGTTTAAGGCCTGCTGTCGCAGCTTGCCGGCGGTGATCAACCAACTCTTCGTCGCTTACATCAGTGTAAACGGATACTACGACCCGTCCAAACTTCAATAGGTCGCCACCATTCAACTTGGCACGGCTTACTGTATGATCGTTCAGTTTCGTGGGGTTAGTAGCAGTCAAATCAAAGATGTAATATGTATCTTTTTCTCGCTCAATAACCGCTTGCATTTTACCGACGTCAGGGTGGTCGATACAAAAACTGGCGGATGGTAGCCTGCCAATCCTGATCGGCGATGTCGCGAAGGTTTGTTCGTTGGGTTTTGCAAACTCACAAATCAATTTAATAGCCATCGTACACCTTCAAACAGCCTCTATAGCGTCCAACACTCTGCGCGGTACCTGTCACGCTCTCTACGAAGAGTGTCACACTCCGCACGAAGCTCTTCTACAGCGTTTTGAAGTTGCGCTATTTGTTGTTTCATTGTCCAATATTCGTCATCATCTATCGGTGTTTGTATTCCTACACCAGGGCTCAGTATCACCGTCTCACCGAACTGATCGCGACCAAAACGCACCACGTTGACAGGTGAAATAGATACTGTCCAAGCTTGAAGATCTCGTATAAGAAATGAAATTTGCCGGCGCAACCTACTGATCTCGTCTTGTGTCCGTACGAAGTATCTAGGAGACAAAGAGTAGCGCTGGCTAGGAACAGCTAGAAACTCTCGATCGCCACGATACAGGAACACGAAGATGGTAGAGTCACCGTTTGCACTAGGTTGTACAACGGTATCCACGGCAGGGATGGCAGAAGTGGTTGTGGGCTTCGTAGTAGAGCGGTCGTAATCAAGCTCTAGAAGCTCAAAACGACGGCTCCCAACATCGTCGTTGATGTCAACCATGAGCTGTTCCTTCGTCAGTCGACGGCGGGGCGCGGTGCCCTCAAAACTTCAGCTACCGCTTCAACTGTGTCGTCTTCAATGCAACAATCGGCGACTATGTTCTTGTAACGGATCGTGATTCGAGTCTTACCGTCCCGTTTGGCAGGGCATGCGAAGAACTCAACTGTACGTAGGATACGTGCTAGTTGTGCAATCCACGTATACAAACTCGGAGGAGTGTGCGTCTGCTCAGTTGTTTGAGGACGAATTTCCATCGATGTTTCCTTTTGGTCAATCACCGGCTGTTGCACGAATCTCAGCTAACCTATCCCATACACAATCGCTGTTTGTCCCGTCGTAGCGTACCCAATTGGCACCTTCGTTGATCCATTTCTCGTTCCATGGCTGGGCTGGAATTACGACAAGTCCACGAGGACGCCACGTCAACCACCGCTCAAAGTACGGTGGCCAATCATCGACTAGTGTTTTTCCGTAAACCAATCCCTTGTCCTCAGACAAGATGATAGGCAGATGTGGGACGTGTGCTCGACACCACTCAACCTTTTCACCCCAGGCTGCAGCCACGTGAAAGGGTCCTTTTGAGAGTATGTGAGGACGAAAACCCAGCTCTTGCAACATGTCTAGGATGTCAAAACCCAATGGAAGAACTGGCAGGTTACGCCAGAATCCAGGTTGTGACTTGATCAACCGGCGTCGCGCCTTTATGTGTGGGACGTCTTCGTAGGCAAACTCGTCTAGTTTGGAGTCTTCAAGCGGACTACGAAGACGTTCTAGCGCTTCCTTCATGGCTAAATCAAAATCGCAGAGTGTACCGTCGAGATCAACCAGCGCTACAGGTTCAGCCTTTTTCGTTTCTGTGTGGCGTTGTGCATACGCCTGGTGTTCAGCAGAACACGGTGTGCTGTCACCGCCGTGACAGGCAGCACAAAAGGGTTCATCAGGGAGTGGGTGAATTCGTGTGCTCATTGCGACCTCAGGATCTGTCGAGCGGTCGTAGGTAACACTGTAATCGGTATTATTACGTTTCGTTGAAAGCTCAACGCCTCAACAACAGCGCAACCTCGATCAACAACGTGATCTTTGATACGTTGACAATAATCAAACCAATCATCGTCTTGTGGCACCCTTTCGTCGTTGGGTGTCCAACTACCAACAATCGTCTCAAAATGGATTTCAAGATCTAAGTTTTCAACACTTAGTATAATGTCTGTTGGTCCTTCAGGTGTGGTAACTCTGAGTGTGCCACGATGTGGATGTGGAAAGCCGTTGTTTTTCAGTCTTGGCGACCACGCGTACAACGGTGTTTGTAGAATTAACTCGAAGACGTGCCACACACAACTCACACCGTAGCCATTGAGGCTATAACGACGTTCTACACCGTCATGGAGATCAGGATTGTCACTGATGACAATTGCACGACAGTCCATACGCACGTTGCCTATGGTCGCATCACGTAGGTTGGTGATGACTACACTGGTGGCAGGAAAGGACTTACTCACCTGACAACTCCTTAACGTGGGTACTCACGATTTCGGTGACTTCATCATCGTAAGATGACAAGCCGCAAATACAGATGAGCACTCTGCCATCTCCTGTATGGAAGGCTTCAAACTGGTGAGCAAATGCGTGGGCGCGATCGTTGATGTCTCGCGCGCTACGACACACACGATATACCTTCTTTATGTCGTCGTACGGCCATCCTCCAGGTTCACCTACAACACGCCAGCAACGTCCTGTAGCATTGTGGCTCTGGAGGGCGTTACCATCACGGCGCCCACACGAACACTCGAACCACTGCTTACCTGAAGGCAACGACAACGATCTTGTCGGGCGATGTTCAGGATCGTCAGGCCCAAGATCAAGATCAGGATCGCGGTCGAACGTGCCGTTGCAGAAATGAACAACCTTGACGCCGCTCTCAAGCGTGCTTGTGGGCCAACTCGTAATTGGGGTCGCTTCACGATCCCAAAACGTATCAAGGACGGCTTTGTAGATGACTGCATCTACAACCATTCCTTCACTACCTTCAAGCGCGCGCTTGAGGCGTAGAAGTTCTGGCGTGGTTAGCGGTAGAAGTGTTTCAAGGCGCCAAACCTGTTCGTCCGCTGTCGTCATCCTCGTGTCTTCTTCCTTTCGGTCAGCGCTGCCCTTTTGACCTCTGTGCATTCGGGGCAAAGGAGGCCGTAGTCGTAGTCATTGGTCCAACCCACGGCCTGACAGCCAGCTTCGTGCGCGTCTGGCCACATGAAGCAGCCACGATTGCTTTTCGCAAATTCGATCATCTGCTCCATAGTCGGTTCTGGAGTCTCACCATTGCAGACACCGCAGTTGTGATAGCCGACGGTGACTTTTCTGGTCTCGGTCCATGAGATGGTGCGGCAATTGGTTTCGAGTCTACTCATAGTCCTGCTTGTCATTTGGTGTCTCCGTAATTTGCTGTGACGTAAAAGGCTAGATAGCGAATCGCCGGCTTCAACTCTTGCAACTTTCGCAAGTCGACGTAGAGGCCAGCCGGTAGTCGTGCAGGAAGCATCTTGCTCACGCCCACTGTCCATAACGGTGAAGGAGCTGCTACTACCTTCTCCCCGCGTGAAAACGCCTCATGGGCTTTGATCGCCTTTGCGATGTCTTTGACACACGCGACAGCAACAACTGACAACCCCATCCTGGTCCGAGCCGATGGGACAGTAAGGCGTTTAGACATCGCCGTTCGATGTGCGTCTTCGTGAATGAGAATTATCAGATCGCGGTTTGCAAGGTCCCGTTTGGTTTTCATTTCTCATCATCCTATACTGTCTTGCGCGATCGGTAACACGGTTGACTGGCTCGGTGAAGTGCTGCATCTCTTTCTCGACAATGTCCACCCACCATACGTTCCACACATTCGTTCAACGGCCGCCAACACCATCTACACCACCATCGGCCCTTGTACTTCGAGACATGTGCGATACCGCCTTCTTGTTCTCGTGTCTCTTGCTTCTTACGTTTTGACATTTCTCAACTCCACAAGTTTTCGATCCAACTCTTGCAGATAAGCACTTTGCGCCACACCAGACATGTACTCCTCGGGAATACCTTCAAGTCCGAGATATGCTCCGAGGAGTGCGCCTGTGATCGCTCCACGCGTGTCTGTGTCTCCACCGCCGCGTACGGCTGCACAGACACCTGCTCTGAAATCGTTGATGTGGTAGGCCGCACAGTAGAGGGCTGATGCAACGGTTTCGATCGCATTGCCGTGACGTCCGAGTGTTGCGATGGCTTGTGCTGGTTCTACACAACGATCGAAGAGTTTACGAGCATGTTCAAGGGCTTCGCTTAGTTTTGTCTGCGACAAGTTCCAACGTGAGGCCGCCTGTGCGATTAGCAGAAGTCCTGATCCGTCAGTCTGAACGTGGTGGTTACTCAGTGCAGACACACTTAACGCCACGGCGTAGCTAGCCGCAGTTGCTTCAAGGTGCGCATGCGTGATGGCTGCGTCTTGCCGGCACGCGACCACACAAGATGGTATATGAGGATGGGCTACACCAAGTGGTGCAACACGCATCGCGGTGCCGTTGCCGACCTTCACAGGATCGTCGAACTCGACACCGCTTTCTTGCCAAGACTTACCCGATGCGAGAGCAGCCATTGCCCTTCTGGTCGTTCCACCCATGCCGTGTGGCGTTGCTTGTGACCAAGCCAGATAACGGGCGGCTGCATCGGCAGGATCGTAACCTTTCTGCGCAATCAACGATTCTGCCAAGGCAACAGCCATCTCGGTATCGTCTGTCCAGCAGCCTGCAGGCAACTTGTGGTGTGTTCCTGGCTGAAATGATCCATCCCAGGTTTCGAGGTTGGGGTGTATTGTGTCACCGTGAACCTCGAAGGGCATTCCAAGACTGTCACCTATACCAAGACCAAGAACAACTGCGGGTGTGGTCATAGTGGTCTAATCGCCTCGTTGGTTAAGCCAAGCTCAGTGAACTGTTCTTCGGTGATTACACATCCATAGTGCGGCTCGAAGACCCAACGTTTACCTTGTTGATCAAGTACGTATTCGTCCTCGATCTTTTGATACACTTCACCTTTGTGAACAAACTTCTCACCGATTGGTAGCGCCCAGAAGTACACGTGTCGCATACGTGCTCCTACTTTTTCACCAAAAGTGAATGGTGGCTGATCGATTCGAGATCTCTACCCAAGGTTACGCGTGCTTGCAGCGCAGCTACAATATTTTCCAACTCGTCTACACGCTTTTCCAACTCGTCTATGTGTTCTTGCAACTGGGACCCGTGTTCTTCTAACTCATCCGCTCTATCCTCCTCTTCTTGTAGAGCCCTTTCAGCATCGTCGGCAGCTTGTTGCCAGTTTGCTAGTTCTGCTTCCAACTCTTCTACCTCTTCTGAAGTAGCTGTTGGCCAGCTGTCCCACCAACCATCCCACGGGTTGTAGTGTTGTCCCATGTGCTCGCTGTCGAACACACAGTTAGCGTACTTACCAGAAAAGTTGCACATGCGAGAGCTGCTCTATTTGACTGTGCGTAAGATTATCGTAGCTATTTGACGTACTGTAATATTGTTGAGCATAACTTCCTTGTTACCCAACAAACGCACATGTACCGAAGACCCGTCCTTGACAACGTCTACTATGTGGTGCGTATTGAGTAAATAGTCGAGGTCATTCTCTTCTGTCCCTGTCGCGATCCACCCTGATCTGGCTAATGTGTCACCAAGTTCATCGAGGACCTTGCCCATTAAGCGTCTCCTATGCGTCTTCGTACGAACTCGATAAGATCAAACACTTCATCTAGTGTTTTAGGGTCTTCGTTTGTGTCGAGCAAATCAACAGCTTGTTTGATCTTACCGCGGATGTCGATGATGATTTGCTCAGCGTCATACGCTTGCCGTCTGAGCAATTCGCCTTGTACGATGCTGTGTTTTTGTTGTAGGTGCCCCGCCGCTTTCCTGGCACGTTTCCACCAATCGTACGAGTCGATGATCTCGTCGGCGTCTTCGGCTTCCAGTTGAAAGCGTGTTTGCAATTCTTGTGCGAAGCGGTCAGCGTCGAACGCGACTGCGGGACCTAACTCTTGCTCTAGTACGCGTACGCTTTGTAGCTCTACGGACTCGATGTCCAATTGGGTTTGGAGGGAGCTGATTGCGCCTCTGATCTCCTCGTTCAAGGCTTTCAGCTCCGAGGTCGGGAAGTTTTTTACTTTGACCCCGAAGGCTAGTACACGTTCAGTGTGCCACCAAGGGCGATCTTCCTGATTTTCTGGTTTGTTGTACATCAGTAAAGTCTTTCGGATTGATACGCCTAATAGGACGTCCTATGCGTTCGGCGTAGTGTACTGTGTTGGCGGTTCCGCCAGCACTACCATCAAAACAGGCCAAGAGCTGATCACAATGATCTATCATCCAACAGTTCCTGGCTTGCATTTTCCAGACTGCGTAACCAGGTTCAGACACGTAGATGATACCCTCAGCACGGGTAAGAAGGGAATGGTATTTGGCCTTTGATTCGGTTGGCCAGGTTGCTTCTTGGCCTAGAAACGGGACAGCGGCTAGGAAAGGGATCCCAAACTCAATACATGCCTCTGCGAAGATCTGATCAACGCCGAGAGCCATCCCTGTAATACCTTGTGTTGGAGCTAGTTCTAGAAGAGCGTTTCTTATCTGTGTTCGTACCCAATCTGTTAGTGAGTTGGGCGCATACCCACCTAGTTTCTGTGGCCTGTGTCCTGTTACGGCAAGCCGCACTTTTCAACCCTCGCGCGGTGGCCAGGACCAATGACCGAGCGTAGGTGTTTGGGCAAACGGTACAACCGCCTGCGGGGCTCGATAACCGTGCTCTGGAGACAACAGTTGTAAAGGCCAGAAGAATTGTAGACGTGCTAACGGCGGGTTGAAGGTTGTGTCCATCCCAACGATGATTGCTGCGATTGGGTCAGGCCCACCATCACAGTAGTGAACAATGCGTCCAACGCTGAATTGGTTCATTTGTGACCCTTCATCTCTTGCAGACGTTTGCGGGCTGCGTCTCCCTCTTCAACGACAGCTTGTAGGCGTTTGATCTCTTCTTGTTGTTCTTCTCTTTCTTCGCTTCTTCCTCTTTTGCTACAAATAGAACAGCCTGATCCAACCATTCTTGAACCTTTTCTGCACCGTGCTGGTAGACATAGGCTAGGATTTTAGCTTTCTCACCTGGGTCTGGGTCGTAGTAACGTTCTTGCTGCTCACCCATGCCCCAATCTCTATACTGCGTTCTAAAGTCGTCTCTGCCACTCATACTCATTTCCTTTACAGCAACACTGACCGTCTTGGTTCCCGATCTGCCTTTGTTTGCACTTTTACGCTTTTAGCGCTTTCCTACTTGACTGGTGTAGGTTCTTCTCGTCGCCTTGTCGCTTCCAAGATCGGCAGGTTTGCCTCTGTGGGAATGTAGATGGTCTCAGTGGACCCATCGTTGAGGCCTTGGACCCACAAGTAACGCAAATAGGCATCGTTGTCTTTTAACGACGCGCCGATGATACGGTTTGCTTCAGCAACACCTTTAGCGCGTTCAATTTCTGCTTCAGCCTTGAACACCGCTGAGTCCTTTTCTGCGCGCGCTGTTTCTACCATCGTGCGGCGCTCGAATTCGGCTTTCTTCAACGCGGCCTCACCGGCCTTCTGTTGGCTGTAAACACGGTATTTGGGCCATGCCCAAAAGGTTAGAATGACGAGACCTAAGAAGACAACAGCTCCTGTTATTCCCCAGAGCAGAACTCGAAGTAGTCTTTTAGACTTCGCTTTGCGTAGTTCGTCTCGAAGTTCGCTGAGTTTTTTCTCGGTGTAATCATCCATGTCTATACCTCACCGTGTAGTAGAAAAAGAAACTGGGACCGGCGGTCGGAAGGATGGGACCCACCCGCTCAAAAGGAACAGTCCCGTCCAAACCAAGACGGCCGATCCCAGTTTCATCAGATTAGGTCGACGACCGTGGCCTCGTAGTTACTGGCTTTGGCGGCTCGACAGTGTGACTGGCGTCGCCATTGTTTCCGGTGATCCGCTGCACGATCCCGTTCAACGGCGTCCTCTCGAACACCTTGCCAAGTGCATCACTGAGGCTAGCACCGCCAACAACGCGGTTCATACTCCACGCCTCAGCGACGTGCTTCAGGGTCTCACTGTCGCGGAGTGCCAACAAGGCTTCAGTGAAGTGCGGCTGGGCTGCACCGAAGCGTGCGATGGCAGCCTCTGTCTCAGCCTTCAGGAACTGCTCGTCGAGATCGAGGTTCGACTTCTTAAGGTTGATGTCCAACTCAGTACTGGCCCTTCGGCGATCGAGCACAGCTCCGATACGCAGGTCTTCGATGTGCTCCTCTGCCTCGACGACAGTGAGCTTATCCTGTTGCTCCTTCAAAGTTGCAGCAGTCTTGTCCAGATTGACCTGAAGTTGCTGTCCGATTTCGACGGATTCTAGCGACCAGTTCTGCTCTCGTGTGATGTGTTCGGCAGCACGCCGCTCCCGAGCGATTTGTTCGCGTTGTAGCAGCAACGCCAACTCACGCCGGTCCTTGTCGAGCATGATGTTGCCAGCCACGACGTCGTGTTGTGCACGACCCAGAAGCTGTGCAACGTGCTCGTCCATGATTTGGATCTTGAGCACCTCGATGTCGAGGATCCGCATGCCGTTCTCTTGGAACACCATTCCAGGGCGTGCTTTTCCTTCCTCAACAGTGCCTAGAACCACGTCACGAATGAAGTCTGTCGCGTTCTCGTAGAAGTCTTCGATGGTCGCCCGCTTGACGGCTCCCTTGAGTACGCTGCGGACGTGATCACAAAGGAACTTCACGTAGTTCTCTACATCGAACCACTTCTCAGGCGACCCCTCGAAGTTGACACGGTAGGAGAGCTTGAGGTTGAACGTGACAAGGTCTTTGGTTTCGACCTCGACAATGTCCGAGATCTTGTTGTTTGTCACCCGTAGGTAGGCGGTTTTGAGCAGTTGGTTGGTGGTCTTCGGCTTTCCAGTTGAAAGCTCCATCACTTCCAAACTCTCGTCATAGTCTGGAAGGATTGTCTGCGGTCCGACCTCAACGCGACGCTTGCCGGTCTTGGAGACGACTTTCACCGCATAGCCAGTCCAGACGTCGATTGCAGGAACACCCTCATACTTGGTCTGCAGCATGAGAGTACGGGGCTCGGTGTAAGAAGACGCACGGCTGAACTCATCGCCTACCATATCCTGATCGGCGTAGGAGACCAGGCTACGATCCATCGCCTCTCCTGCGTAGGCGGTAGAGTAAACCGCACCTTTTGCGGGCGTCCTACTGGTCTCGCTTATTTTCTCTCTTGATGCGTTGCGGAAGAAGTCGCCTTCGGATACTACGCCCTGTCGTACCGTGGGCGCTTTCGCTACGATGTCACGTAGCATCTGATTGTAGGTCAGTGCTTCGACGTTTCCAGGATACCAACACTGTACCTGTTTGTCGGACAACGGACGGCGAACGATGACTTCGTACCGAGGATCAGGAAGCAGCATCTGCGGTCCGTGTACGGTCCGAATCTCTCCTGTCATTCGGTTCATCACGTACCGTGCTTCACCAGCAGGAATCGCGGTCGCGAAGTGTTTGTTCTTTCCATCGTAGCGAATCGTTGACAGTTCTTCTCGGGGGTAGAAGATGGCTGTCGTCTTGCCGGTGATAAACAACTCTTCACCGAGCTTGTGTGCGGTGCCGTTCTCGTCGATGTAAGGCGCAATCACCTTGAGGTGTAGTCCCTGCAGCTCGTTCAACTCGATCGCACGGAACTTGGTGTAGATGTTGCCGTGATCGTCGTTGCGGTAACGGAAGTGCTCCGTGGGTGCGGGGAAGACGACTTGTGGGCCGATCTCGTAGCGCTTGTTTCCGTCCTCGTCGACAAGTACGCAGTACTCCAACCGCTCTAACGTCAACGCGTCACGGACATAGCTGCCTTGATCGCTCATGGTGACGCTGATGCCTGTTGGCGGCATGTAGAAGCTCACCTGATCGCCTCGGATCACGAGCATCCGGCCGACGGTGAGGTCTTCAGGCATGTCTTCTGCCCCTTCGATTGGCTTGATGTCGTCGGTGTTGGCCGGCTTCTCGGTATTAGCTGGCTTCACGACCGCACGTGTCCAGTTCTTACGTGCCTCTTCTTCGTTGTAGACACGGACGAAGAGGTACTGGTTGTAGCGAAGGTGGTGTCCTTTTACGATGTCACAGGCCTGTCCTGGCCATAGAGCAAACATCGTAGGGCCAGGGATGTTGACCTTGCGTCCGACAATCAGCTCAGGAGGCAACTCGGCGTTGCCTGTCATAGGCTGTCGATCGGCTTCTGCAGGATTCCGCAGTACGAGGTAGTAGCCCTCGACGGCGATTGGAGACTGCTGCACGGCTTCTTCCAAGCGTACAACAGCTACGAATCGTCCCTTCTTCTGATCGTAGGTAACCGGTCGCTGCTGCCCTGAAGCGTTGACGACTGTTGGCCCAGTGCAGACCTTGATGCTGCCTTTGCCGATGTCTTGCATGTAGATGTATTGACCAGGTGCCAATACCAAATCACCGCTAGTGTCTGTTCTTGGTTCTGCCACGTGTAGTCTTCCCCTCACCTGTCGAGCTGTTTTCTGAGTGTTATAGCAGCAAACTCCAAAGCGTCTACCAAAGAGCGTGCTGCCAAGTCGCCGTTTAAGACAAAGATGATGCCACTAGGTTGTGCAGTGTCATCTAGTATGGTCTGTGCTGTCTCGACTACTGCAGCACAAACGTCGTGTAGAATCAAAACCGTTCTGGTGCCTACTTCTGTTGGCGTCTCTGCGTCCGTTCCAGTAATGACCTCGATGTTTTGATACGTACCATGGTGAAGTGCTATACCTTGCCACGTTGTTTGAGGTTGGTTTGCTTGACGTGAAACAGGATCAGTTTCCGTCATTCACCCTGCCCCTTTCCCGCAGGTTGCGTGCGACGTGTTGTGTGCGCGAAAAGTATTTCGTGATCTACCAACGTTGGTGGATCTGCGTGTCCTTCTAGTGCAAGCAATACTTGTGTTGTTGCACGATGTGCAGCTTGTCTGGAATCTTGTGCAGTAGTGTCAACGTCGAATTCAACGGCAAGTTTGACTCGAACCGTGTAACGATGGTCCATCTACTAGATCTCCGTTCAGATACGCTGCGATGACGTGTCCATGACAAAGTTTTGGAACACAATGACAGCCGAGTACCTTTCCACGCAACTTCTCTACTTCGACACGGAACTCTGGATCGTTTTCTACACGGTCTAGAAAGTAAACACGAAACTGTTCAATTACAGCAAGACGATCTGCGTCGCTTTGTGCATGAAACGGGTTACCAAAAATCGAAGGGCGTCCGATGTAAACGTCACACGACGCCTTGTGCAGGTTGACTACCCGTGTCAGCTGCATTTTTTTCCTTAGCTTGTTGTTCCCAGTATGTGAGCCGTGCCATAGCAATCGTCCGGTATTCAGCTTCTATCTCTATACCAATGAACCGGCAGCCTTCAAGCAGAGCTGCACAACCAGTCGAACCCGAACCCGTGAACGGGTCAATTATTAGCCCGTCTGGAGGTGTTACAAGTTTGGACAAATACCGCATTAATGTAATACTTTTTACTGTGGGATGTGTGTTCCTTACACCACCTCTATCAACCCCGTTTAGTTCTTGTTCTTTGGTACGAATTTTGGTTGCGCTGTTAAGACCGTTTCCGTAGATGTTGTTTTTGGGGTGTTCTAGCAGACCTTCGAGACCTGCCTCTTTTTCCTGTGGAGAAGGTTTTGCTACATAGTAGAACCTGCTGGCACCACCTTCATCAGTGTACTCAGTGCCTGTCTTGGTCATGCCCCAACCGTCACCAGGCTTGTTAGACTTACGTGGTTTGCCTTTACGGCTTCTACTCGAACCACTTTGTCGGTTAAGCTCAGCAACAGGACAACCGTCTGTACAATGTGCTTCTTCACAATCTTCGTTGTGGGACAGAATGAAATTGGCTGGGATTCTACCACCGTCTTTGCCTGCAACAAGTGACCGGTTGACACTACGCCACCCCGACGCGGACACGGTAGTCTTTCCCAGCTTACGGGTCAACTTCTCAGCCGTAGAAATTCGACAAGCGTCGAGATTCAGCTGTCCTACACCCCATTTTTTCAAGTTGTTCTTCAACGTTCCCTTGAAAGGTTTACGCGCTAGCCACCAATCTTCGGCTGCCGGCTTCAGGAGTGCCTGACTCTTGTTGTAGCCTGTACCAAACACGTGTGTGACACGGTCACGAATCTCAAATCCTGCGTTCTCTATTGCAAACGCTGTGTAGTGAGACGTGCGGGGCAACGCCCAAACGAACGCGTGACCACCTGGTTTGAGCACACGCAGGCATTGCGCAAGGCGATCTCCCAAGAATTTGATGAAGGCGTCGCGGCTCTTAAATGAATCCCACGCTTTCGCCATGAAAGAGATCGCAGCAGGCGGGTCTGTGATGACAGCATCAACCGAGTTGTCTGGCAATAACGCAAGGAATTCCAGACAGTCTTGATCGACTAGTGCCCACCGCTCGCGTCCTTCAAGCACAGCTTGTGTGAAGGGGTAGTCTGATAGATCTGACATACGTTTGTGTTGTGCGTTTACTGCAGTACTTTTTCCCACTCCATAACCTGGCCGTTAGCGCCCATTGCCTGGTAGAGGTACTTGCCGCCGCCGTCCCACTCGCTGACGAAGACGTCGACCTGGCGGACCTCATCTTGGGTCCACCCCTTCCCGCTCACTTCCTCGCCCGGCTTCACGGGTAGGCTGAGTGGCAGCTGCCGGCCGGCGACCTCTTTCCTGACGCTGATCGTGATCGGCTCGGTCAGTGTGGCGAGCTTAGCGTCGTCGAACTCGTTCGGCTTCTTCGGGGTGTTGGTGAACGTCATGAAGGCTTCTTCGACTGACTTTTCGACTGTGCAGATGCC
>Ga0208375_1002456_pt1 | contig 17474 bp, 20 predicted proteins | sample RifOxyD1_FD_184038 | JGI IMG/M metagenome (GOLD analysis project Ga0208375, IMG submission 184038) | Soil microbial communities from Rifle, Colorado - Rifle Oxygen_injection D1 (SPAdes) | ecosystem: Environmental > Terrestrial > Deep subsurface > Rock core/Sediment | place: Rifle, Colorado... | reverse complement strand
GGTATAATAAAGCCTCGCCTGGGTAGCTCAGTGGTAGAGCGGATGTTTTGTAAACATCAGGCCGTGGGCTCAATCCCCACCCCAGGCTCCGTCTTATAGTAATATGCTGGGGTGGCGGAGTGGACAATCGCTACAGACTGTAAATCTGTCGTCCTAACGGACTGCATAGGTTCGAATCCTGTCCCCAGCACAAAAATTGGCAGATTTGATTAAAAATATGGGTTAATTCTCGCAAGAAGACAAAAAAACAATTACTTTACCACTTAAAATTATCTTTTAACACCTTTCCAGGATCCGCCTTGTGTTGAACGCTTCGAAGAACTCCTGATCCTTCCTCCACTTTTTGAGTAACTCCAATCGACTCTAAGACACTTTTAACAATAGCTGTGTGTCCACCCTGTTCAGCTATCAATTTACGAAATTGGTCGGGATCTAGTTCACCATTCGCCGTAATGGCCGCTCTAACACTAGATCCATTTCTTTGCAAGACTACCTTAATTCCTTCTGGAATTATAACAATTACCACCCCCCCCGAATTAAAATGGTCTAGTGGACTCTTTTCATCATCACGGTCTTTGTTCATAGCTAGATATTCTATAGGATGTTTCTTCAAATTACAACTTGTTGTTGTTCGGGTTACCCTTCATACACAAACACCTTATGGGAATTTGAGTGAGTTTAAACAAACTTCAGGATGTAAAAAAGAAGAATTAAAAAAGCTCCGGCTGCAATCAAAAGAAATACCGTCTTTTTATCCATAATATAATTATATAGTATAATTCAGAAACGCCTGGATAGCTTAGTGGTAAAGCACGTCATTGGTAATGACGCGACGAGAGTTCGATTCTCTCCCCAGGCTCCAAACTTGACACAAAATCTTAGTTGGAGGAAAATGAAAAAATGGAGCCGGATAAGAAGGTCGCTTCTAGAATATTTCTTGCTCTTGTTGCCATTGCTGGTGCGACAGCTTGTGAAAAAGTTGCACTTAAAAACGGCGATTCGGGAACCATTGTCCATCAAACAAATTGCTGGCAGTACCCTGGTGGTGAAAATGCTTCATTGGCGCAAGCTCCTCAGGGCCAGGAAAATCACGGTCTAATTCTTGAGGGTGCACTGGCAAAAATCGAATTTGACGAAGACGCACCCGGATACCCCTCCTTTGGCAATTATTTACGCGTCATAATAAATGGTAAAGAAATTATTCCCTCAAGGGGAGTAATTGTTAATATGGCCGAAGAGCAAGGCTTACAAATTACCCCTGATTCAAACCCAAAACCCCAAGCCTGTTGGATCAGATCCGCCGATTTTTCCCCGGCACCAAAATAAAAATCATCCACTTGGCTAATAGCAATTTAACTGTTAAAATAGCTTCATGGCTAAAAAGGGTGCAAGAGAACTGGTTGCTTTAATTTGTACTGTCTGTAAATCACAAAACTATATTACGGACAGGAATAAGGTTAATATGGATACAAAAGGTAAAGGGAAACTTCAAATAAACAAATTTTGCAAAACATGCAGAAAAGTAGTAATCCACAAAGAAACCTCAAAACTAAAGTAGTTCTAGTCGGAGGGTGTTTTGATATTCTCCACTACGGCCATATCTACTTTCTTAAAAAAGCTAAAAATCTCGGAGATTTATTGATTGTAGCATTGGAATCAGACGAAAACACAAAAAAATTAAAAGGTCTAAAACGACCTATCCATACACAAAAACAAAGGGCGGAAATGCTCAAAGCCCTTAAATTTGTAAATAAAGTTATTTCCCTACCCCCTATCCCCGACTACCGACTGTTAACGAAAAATGAAAAACCGGATATTATTGCCTGCGATCCTGAAGATATGCTTCTCAAAAACAGAGAAGTATATGAGTCCCTAGGAGCTAAAATTGTAGTTATTCCCAAAATCAAAACCCCCTCAACTACCCAAATTGCCAAACTTCTTAAACTAGAATGAAACTGATATAATTAAGACTGAATTTAAAGGGGTGTCGGTTAACGGTAAACCACTCGCCTCCAGAGCGAGGACTGGGGGTTCAATTCCCTCCACCCCTGCTTAGTAAAAAATCCAGGCAGAAAGTCTGGATTTTTTGGTAACTAGCGGAGGGATGAGAATTTATTCAATGACGCCCCTCACGACTTGAATCTTGATCCGATCAAGTGAAACCAAGTGAGGTAAGACATATGAAATTGCTAAATTTCATATTCCCTCCACCCCTGCATAGCCGGATTTTGAGCCCACAAAGACTCCAATTGTGCCGTGTTATTGGCTCTTTTCTTAAGTTCAAACTCTGCAGAAGCTGTCGGCTCAACTTTTAGAATCTCTGTAAGGAAACAATATGGCTTTTGGGCGTCTAAACGGAGTTTTTTACCTTCCAAAATCATGTTCGAACCAATTGTAGCCAATATATCCCGCTTCTCCGCTAGTGTGCCAGTAGCAAAACGGTACCGGGCCTGAACCGCAAAGTCTAATCCATTTTCCAAATTCTCAATCCAATTTTCAATTCTTTTTCCTGTAGAACCCAGCCTTGCTTCTAAATCTTGTTTTTCTTTTATGATTGATGATTTTTGGTCTTTGAACTCCTCATCTGACAAAAGTGAACTATCGGTGTTCTGAGGTGATATTTTGAGCTTAACCAAATTATCAAGTCTTTGGATACAACCATCATAATTCTTCTGCAACTCCTCAAGAACAACGTTCCTATCCTTAACTTCCTCATCATTCAACTCGTTGCAGTATTTGACAGCCCACTCTTTAAACTCTTCGCTTATGGCTGACTGCCGGAGAATTTCGTCAATTTGCGGTTCTAAATCCTCCAGCCGAACTGATTTTTGAATACAATCGGGACTTACTTTCCGAGTGCAGCGATAGTAGATATAGTGCAAAATTGTCGGGTCGTCCATATTCTCCACTTTTGTCCCACACTTAGGACAGGAATCTCTGTTTAGTGAAGAAAACTTATCGTGGCAAATTGTGCAAATCGTCTGCCACTTTTCTTCAGCCGTAATTGCTGAACCACAAACACACCTTATTAGACAAGTAAAAGCAAACTCACGGTGTTGCGGTCTCGGTAAAAATTTTCCACCAAGGTGGGCTTGAACCCTCATAAACGATTCTTCGTCAAGCATCCGAACTCCACGCCATCTGTGCCAATCATCGCTTCCTTTTGGATATTCAAACTCCCCCATATAAAATCGGTCATGAAACATTTCGTAAAGCTCACTTGTAAACATCGGCTTACCACCCAATTTGCCCCGAATAGGTGTGCGATACCCCCACTCGTTATTTAGCATTTCCAGAATTTGTGCCACTCTATATTTGCCGGTCATCATTGTTTTCCAGGCCCGCTCTATCAGTTCATACTTACCAGGAATAGGAATTAAATCCTTTTCACCCTGCTTGGCCAAAGGGTCAAACATATAACCAGGCTTAGCCGAACCTACATACATTCCCTGCTTAGCTTTCTCTTTCAAGCCTCGTTTTACATTGGCAGACTTATCATCAGATTCCTTCTTAGACATCATGAAGCACATCTGGAGCCATGATTTATCGTCCGGAGTATTTCGATATGTCTTCCCGGGCTTTCTTATTTCAACAATCTGACCTAAATCCATCATATAAACAACCTTACCTCCATCGTAGGAATTTCTAGCAATACGTGACTCGTCCCAGACAATTAACCCATTGGCTTCTTCTTTCTCAAGCCTCTCAAGCATGGAGTTAAAATCAGACCTGCCAATAGTATGAGCACTTCGGGATTCTTGGAAAATATCAACGATGGTTAATTTATTTTCCTTTGCATATCTTGTTAACTCACTCACCTGGGCCGGTAAAGATAGGATTTGTTTATCCTCCGGTTCAGAACTTTTCCGACAGTAAATGAAGAATTTTAATGGTTTATCTTTATTTTTATATTCCATAACTCAAATGGCCGCCCCGGTTGTACTCAGATCCTTTCGGCTCTGTCCGAGACGGCCATTAAAAAAGCCGAAAAAGTTAATCTGAGTACACTTTAATTGAAACACAATTTAGATATATCGTCAATAAAATCAAGTTCTTTCCTCATACTTAGTCAGCTCCTTTTCCACCCATTCATTATCTATATCACTTTTAACTTCCACTAAATATTCATTCAACTGCTCCCATTTATAAGTCTTCATCCCCATTCCCAATAAATTAAATCCATCAACCATTTCTTTTAACTCCTTGTTGTGGTTCTCTGCTATTTCTCCAATGGCTTCTTTAGCTCTGGTAATAACTCCTGTAGGGTGTTTGGAATCACGGCTTATAATCTCCATTCCTTCAAAGTATTTTTGTTCCATTCGTTTTATAAGCTCAATGTATCCGTTAATTTCTTTAGTCCGTTCCACAAATCGTTCTTTGAATAGCCTCAAGACATCCGCAAACAACGGAACCGATAAAACCAACTGTTCACCTTCAATTTTAACCAGAGCTAAACTGTCCAACAGGTATTGAAGTGCATCCCACTCACGGTCTAAGTCATTGCCTCGCTTTGCCTTCACAATCTGCAAACAGGTTTCCAAAGTTGGTGAAGTTACCAATAAGTGCCGTGCCACCATCATCCTACCATCAAAGGTTCTTAAATCGCTTAAATCTAATTCGATCAACATAAGAATCCTCCAAACACTATTTTTGAGTTCCAAATATGAGTTATATTCTCTAATTTGGGAGTTGGGACAAGCTGCCACTACCTGTTTAATTTCTCCCTCAATAGGAGAAACTCCGTTTTCAGAAACGGGTTCCGCCATAACTTTTAATTCAAGCGAAATTACTAGCTTTGCCCGCTCTAAAGGGCTCATCAATTCGGACACTCTTGGTAAACTCAAGTTAGCCATAGTTTTACATGACGGTTGATATAAAGATTAACCAGAGCAAGTGCTCTATCTGTTGCCTTCTCTTCATTCCCCCAGGACTCTTTAAGAGCTGTGACAAAATACTTAATAAATAAATTTTGGTAAATTGCAGCCAGCATCTTTCCGTCTTCTTTGCAAACCTCACACATCATCGAGATAAACTCTTTGTTCATCGGTGGCTCAATGCTTCCTAGCTTCTGAATAATCTCTTCATCCGACAGCGTAATGGCTTGATAGTGGCAAAACAGCCAAAACAAATTACAACACTCCTTAAATTTTTCGGGCGATAAAGTCTTGCCAAAGTTGTGTTTTACTTGTTCAATCAAATCTTGATAAAAACTCTCTAGACTATAGTCAACCTCACCCTTCATAACTTGTGTTGATGTAAAATCCCAAATCATATTACTTTTTTCTAATTGCTGTCCGGCGTTCCACTAAAACACTTTCAATCATCTCTACTCGTTGATCCAAATTAGCAACTTCATAAGCCTTCAAAACAATTCCCAGTAAATACCCAATGGTTGAAGCCACCTTAGGAGGCAATTGTCCTGCTCTAACCTCATTGACGGTCTGTACGGCAGCTCCTACAACGTCAGTAGGTGTATTTATAACCATCGCTGGAAGAACTAAACCTAATTTCTCATAACTAGTGGCTGCGCCTCCATTTCGCACCGCTTCCAACTTTTTTTCCTGCATCCTAGGTTCATGGTTAATACAATAAGAAGAACCCTCCACGGGATAACTTCCACATCTTGTCCCATCCTTTTTAATAAAAATGCATTGTTCAGTCATAGTAAGCTACTTACTAGTGAGGGGTGCCACTGGCGGGTGACACACCACACAAATCTCCTCTCCGTCTTGCCTCGTCCAAAATTCTTCACCACCACAGACAGAGCACCTTTTCTCTTCAAACATTGCTGCCACTGTCGCCATATCAATACTCTCGTGGCTAGAACCACCCTCACTATTCGTGGCAGTATTTGTGGCAACACCGTCTTTTTTATCTTTATTGATTTCCGTATTCTCTGTGGCATTAGTGGCAATAATGGCAGTATTTTGGGATTGTTTTTGAAGGTGGATTACTGAGTTTGCACTCATTTCACCACAAGTAATTTCGATTCCCAGTGATTGCAGATTAGGTTTTACCTCTTTAATTTTTCTCCAAAGCCAATTTGCAGCCCGAGGAAAACCTCCGGCTCCACCTATTTGTAAATTAGCCTTCTCTGCAATCTGTTTTAAAATTCCATATAGTTCAGAACTAGCTCCTTCCCACTCGTCCTTGTCACTCATAAACTCTATAACTACCTGGGCAGTGGATGATGATTCAATAGAAGCATTGTTCTGGCGTTTGGTATTTTCTCCGAAGGCAGCCAAAAAGGATTCTGTAGTTTCACCTAACATTATTGCTGCCGCAGCGGCATAACGGGAGTAGTCAGCCATTCTTGGTTTACGAGTTAATACTATTCCCGAGGCGTGTTTCAAAACACCTGAAAGAACATCAAACAGAGCTCCCAAAAGTAATGGTTTTTCTTCATTAAATTGTCGCCAAAATTGTTCCTCTTCTAACCTTTCATCCTCATCTATTCTTTCAAAGTTCAAAATCAAGCATCTATCTAAAACATCCGGCTTTTGGGCTACCACACTTATTCCCGTAAGACCTATTGCTACTTTCTGGTTAAACAGTACATCCTCGTCATCTGTATATAATTTTCGCTTGGCGAAACCGATTCCAGTAACCAGGCGGCACAAAGCATCTGAAAGCTCATCGTTGAGAGGCGACATATTATCCAAATAAAGACAAAAGTTATGGTTAGCTGTTTGGCCCAACTCGATAAGGTCTCTGGCCGGACTTGCCAACTCGGCACTACTTGGATCAATCAAACTCCTAGCAACACGCATTGCTGTTGACTTGGCAGCCCCCTGCACACCACTACAAACCAAAATAGCCCTAGGTATATCGGGAATTAAGGCTGTTGGTATATAAGTCAGAAATAAAAGTTGACTTTGCGGATCACGCAAGTTTACATACTTTAAAACTTCTCGCCAATTCCCTCCAGATACCGGCAGGACTTGTGGTAACTGATGTTTAAAACGGCGAAATCTAACTGGACAATTAACAGATAACCGCCATCCATCACTATCAATCTCAATAGCCTGTTTATCGTCCCCCAGGTCATAAAAAATCTTTCCACCCACCCTAGCAATCCGGTTATAAAGAGTTTTCTTATCATCCTCACTGGCTGATTTTCCTTCTAAGGTTCCAATAATTTGGTTCAGTATTTCAGAGCCCAAACCTTTTTGGCAATTTTCCCAATACAGCCTCCTTAAGTATCGCTTGAAAAACACACTATCAATTGGATAGGCCACTAATGGTTTCTCGGGAATTGTGACATGAGGTTCAGAGTGCTCGTCTAAAAACAATTGCACGCCAATCATTTCAAGTATTTCCAAAAGTTGTTCTACAACTGTTTTTCTCTCTTCCTCGTCAGGTTCCTTGTCGTCACCTCCAAGATTTCCTTCAATTTCCTTTTCAGCTTTTTTAATTAAATTTTCGTTATTCATAGTAGTGTTCTTACTGCTTCAGGAAAACTAAGTTCCTTTGTCTTCATTAAAAAATCTATAGATGAACCATGGGCTCCGCACCCAAAGCAGTGATAGCCACCTCCTTCGGGATAAATACAAAACGAGGAGGTACGCTCTTCATGGAACGGGCACAAACCCATCAATTTATTACCCACTCTTCTTAATCTGCCCTCATAATAAGTCTCAATGGGATTCTGCCTTGCCCGTTCGACATCTTGTTCATCAACCCAGTTAAGTGACCTTCCAACTTTTTTAGGAAGCGGTTTATTTGTCACCGTTCTCCAAAGTTTCGTCCAATAAACTAACCATTTTTGAATAAGATAGTATTCGGAATATTCAGTTGCCGCCCAAGTTTTAAGCCAAACCTCTTCCAACGAACCAGGCTTATTTAATCTTCTTATCTGCTCTATTCGCCTATCCCTCTCGAGCTTCAACTCTTGGCATCTTGGCAATAACTGTTGGATTTTTTCTAAACAGGTATCAATTAGGCCATCCTCAAAACCTTTTACATCCGGTAATTTGAAAGGTGGGTATACAAAATACCACATCTCTCTGCCTAATCTTCTATGGTCAAATTCGTTTTGTTTTCTCATATTTATTTTTCCATCCTGCCGGGACGGACTCTGAATAAACCAGGCGAAATAGCTTTAACATTCCCAAGGCTTTCTGTTCTGCCTCTACATCCGACAATTGTTCGCCAAAATGTCCGGCATAAATTTCCTTAAATTCGGAAATCGCCAAGGTCGAAAGTGTCACGCCAGACCCTCCTGATACAACTTATCCTTTAACTGCTTTATTGCTGTAACAAACTTGCGAGCATCTACTATTACCCCCGGGGAATTCTCCTGGGCAAAGTTGAAGTCTTGAAGAAGCGATTCTCTCTCCGGAGAATCTAAAAAGACAAACTGAGCCCGCCTGGGATCGCTTACTTTGTCTATATTTACAAGGACTTGCTCCTTGGCATACAAAAAACAGGCAGTATAAAAGCTGCTAGTCCGAAAGTAACTGGTATCTTTATTAGTACTCATAAATCTTGCCCAACCCTCTATTGGATTGAGGCAAGATAATGGTACCGCTCAAGTAGTTATCTAAAGTTGGATAAGTGTTATCTAAACAATATATTTGGGGTTCACTCTTATAGTTTTCGTTCTTACGACCAATAGGTCTTTAACGATAGTCTCAGCTGCCACTTTCAAATTAATCTCTCTGCCCGCATTGTAGACCTTCCTCCAATTGTCCTTGTCTTCATAATTTCCGCCCCACTTCTCTAGCAATTCATCCCATGACCACTCTTTCTTTTTTGCCTTTTTGTTAACAATAACAACTGAACAAAGACTGTCCTGGTCCGTATCAGGCGGAATTGAAATTTCTTTCCCCTTGAACCGAATTGTGTGGAACATATATTTAAGCTCCCCGGGTAAGGCAGAACTAGGTAAAACTCGCCTCGTTTTTTGGTATTGCTTAGCCACACTCGAATAGAGTGAATGAGTCCTCTCAAATTCTTTAACAAAATCTGCGTGATTTATTCCCTCCAACGCATACCATCTGTCCTTTCTCTCCCATCTATTAAAGCAGCTAATCGCTCTTAGTCCTTCTATAACCCCATCCGTTTCCTCAATGGTTCTACCTTTAATGGTCAATGCATCTACTGGTACCAAAACCGAATCAGCTCGGCTATTTGATTCATAAACTGTCCAAATGGCTTGCAGTACGTCCCATTTCTTTTCCAAACCTCTTCTACTTAAACTTGGGGATCTTGAACCAATCATTAAAGTAGGATCGGTATTTTTAAGTCTGAATTCAGCTAACAATTTTTCATACCTTTCTTCTAAACTTCCAGACTTCGGACCCACTAACTTTTTAATTTCTTCCAGTAACTCCTGATACCTTAAATTCGGAGATTCTTGTCTTCCACTGGGTAACTCTTTCAACCTAGGAATAAGGTATGTATGAAGTCTATGAAACCAATCCTCAAACTTATCTTTTCTCAAAAAAACCAGAGTTTCAGCTTCACCACGACTAATCTTGTCAAACTCATATTTATACATCTGGTCAATATAGTTATCGTCCTTGAAGTAATGACCTTTTTCTTCATCGTTTCCTAAAACACCGGCGGCCAACCGGGATATTTGATAATGGGCCCACCAGATACTTAACTCTCTCGCTTGCTTATATTTATCCCAAGCAACTTCTACTTTTCGGTATTCAGGATAAAGTTTCAAGTCTCCATTGATATTATCAAAATGCTCGTCAGCTATCTTGTTTTTCAAACCAGCCTTATCAAATCTTTGGATTATCTCTCGGTAAGGCTGCCAATAATTAGGTAGTTTTGTATCACTAAATTGAGGCTCTGGTTCGCTGAGGTATCCTCTGAGCCTTCCAAGTTCATCCTGCAATGGTCCTTCATCTTTAATCCCAACCTCGTCTGCTTTCTTAGCCAAACTTCCCGCATAATCTTTCCAGATCTTAAAAAATTCTTTCCAATGTTCCCTTAGATTGCTTATGTGTCTCTGTGAGTCGGCATACAATTCCGCAAAAATGGGGTCTGCAATGTCGTTCTCGTTAAGGCACTTACCATAATCAGCCAATTTCAAATAAAAACGGTTTACGGCCTTTTCACCAAGCGTATTTTGGTATTTAGTCTCCAAATCCGAGATAAGAATTGCCGGAGTCATTCTCATATTTATATTTATTAACAAAAAACCCGTTTATCACTGGCAGTTTATACTTGTATTCTATCACACTATAGCTATTTCTCTTCTTAGATTTTTCTGAAAAAAGAGTGTAAAATCAGATTAATTCATGGGGAAATCAACCATATTAGATTACGAAATATTATTTGATAATAAAAACTTAGTATCTGTAAAAGTTTACCCGTATACAAGTCCAATAGAACTGGAATATTGCAAATTATGTTTTTTGTATTTTACAAAAATTGTCTATAACTTCGGTGGAAAAACGGCGATTCCTTCAATGGCTTTGCTTGATATTTTAAAAAAATTATCAAAAAAGAAAATAGGTCCAAAAACAAATTGTTTTAGGATTACAAATTATGACGATGTTGTTAATTATACTGACAAACTTGGAAGTGCCATTACTAAATTTTCCGGAACAGTTTACTCGTGGGGGAATAACAACAGATCAATAGAAACAAAGTTTCCTCTTTCTGGAACTGAACAGCAAACCGTATTTGGTTTTTTAGCACTGTTACAATTCACTATTAATAAGGTAAAAAACATTAAATTATTGTTAATATATCTCAATATGTGTATTTTAGGCTTACCATTACTATATAGAGATTTTGAGGGGTCTAGCTTAGATGATGTCGTCGGTATTCCAAATTCACTTTTTAGTGGTATGGAAAAACTTATTAACTCTATTTAATTTGATTATTACCTAACAAAATATGAATATCAAATGGCTTTCAATCGTTTCTGGGGTTCTTCTGCTTTTGGGAATATTGAACGGTTGGCCATACGCATACTACATTCTACTTAGATGGGTTATTTGCGGTGCTGCAGTCTTCAACGCTGTAGGTTTTTCTAAATCAAAATTGACTGGTTGGGTTCTTGTTTTTGGAGCTTTAGCCTTCCTATTTAATCCCCTATTCCCTGTTTATTTGAACAAAAGTTCTTGGGTTGGAATTGATTTAATATCAGCAATTGTTTTCTTTTTGGCTGCATATTCAACTAAGAAAAAATGAAAAAGATATTTAATAATTTATTTTTGATATTTTCTTACCCTATAAAACTTATCAAAAAAAGTAAAATCGATAATTTTGTTGGAGGATTATTAATTGGAGCAATTTTTAGCCTTTTGGTTAATGTTGTGACTAATCAATTTCAAGAAACGATAGAGAAACAACGTATACTCGAAGCGCTTGAAAATGAAATTGCCTCAAATCTTATTTCTGCTAACTCAGTTATTGACATTAATATTGATAATAAAGACAAGCCAGTTAATTTTTTTTATATTCCTTCAGATTATTCTTCGTCTATATGGTCACAGTCTTCAGACCCTCTTCGTTATATTGCACAATTAGACCCCCAAGTTCAGTCAAAAATAAATATTTATTATCAGCTTACAATTAAATTTGCTGCAGGTTTAGTAAAAAGAGCAAATGAAATTGACATCAAAACGATAGAAACTTGTTATGATGAAAACCTAAATATTAAGCAAAATAATTATAAATCCTGTTTAGCGTTGAGCCAAACAGTAAGGGAAACTGAAAGTTTTGCTGCTGAACATATTTCAAAAGGCAGCTTCGAATTACTACAATTATTTCATCCCACAAAAGATCGTCTAAATAACCCGTTATTAAGATTTTTTATGGGAAAAGAATCCATGAAGATTTTGTCCGGAAAATAATATGTATTGCTCAAATTGCGGCAAAAAGAATTTAGACAATAGCCTGTATTGCCAAGAGTGTGGAACTGAAATTTCAACCCACGAAACACTTCCAGAACCTCAAACTAATTACAAAAGTAGGTCCGAAAGGAAATATCGGACAAAAAAAATCATTATCTATATTATCGGAATCGTGCTGTTTTGCTCTTTTATAATATGGGGAGAGTCTGAACCCCCCTCTTCAAATTCGGAGACACCTATTGTAAATAAAAGTAATTGCGATGAACAAGAAAGTTTAAATCAGGCAAAAAACTGTACATACTTAATTTATAGAGATGACGATGGTTACGGAAGCGGCTTCGGAGTAAAGCCTGGATTTATTGTAACCAATATGCACGTAGTGGAAAGTGCAAATAAAATTGTTACATTTGATGGTGATGAAATTCCCCTTACCCTTTGGGGATATTCTGAAGATGACGACATAGCCGTCCTAAAATCAGATAAGGATACTGACAACTGTATTTGGTCAAACTCTGGACAACTAAATATCGCTGAGACTGTTTACACTGTTGGTTGGCCCTTTACACCCGAAGGAGAATCGTCAGTTACCAAAGGGGTGTTCTCCCGGATTCTTGAGTTTGAAGATGATCCAACTCAATATTTACAAACAGATGCGGCAATCAATCCAGGTAATTCTGGAGGCCCATTGATAAATAAATGTGGAGTTGTGGGAATAAATTTTGCCAAAATATCTTGGAACGATGAAATAACTCCGATGGAAGGATATGGATTTGCACTTGCTTCTAATTACGCAAAACCAATAATAGATAAATTAATCTCAGAAGGTCACCCCATTAAACTACCAATTTTATATAAACAGGAGACTACAACATCGACACCTAAAAACAATAATCAAAACCTTGCGCCATCAGATCAAACATCATTTAAATTGGTCGGAAATGAATTGCTTCATGAATGTCCTTCTTTTTCATGCAAAACTATTCAATATGGGACAATGGATGGTTACGCGAGAATACTTGAAATACAAGACGATTGGTATAAAGTAGAAGTAATTGAAAAAGGATCATTCGCTTCAGATGGACCCTGCCCACCGTGTAATTACAAAATAAATCCTATAACCCCCGTGATCACTGAAGGTTGGTTTTATAAAAGCCTGATACCTAATATTTAATATGTACTGTTTTAATTGTGGAAAATCAATAGACCCAGATAGCAAATTTTGTTGTTATTGTAGTGAAGAGATAAACAAGGAAACTAAGACAAAAAAAGGTAACTCCTCCAAAAATAAAGATATAAACCTTTGGGATAAGTTTGCAGAAATATATGACTCCACTGGTGATGAGCGAAAAGTATTTGAAGATTTATCATCAAATGAAGTGTGGGAACTAATAAGAAGAATTTCTTCAAATCAATTTGAGAATTTTATTCAAGAGAATAAGGACTCGCTTAATAAACAACCCTATAAAGTAATAGAAACATTAAAAAATGTTTATGGATGGTGCACTAGCGGAGGTTATTGGTTCTGGATGGCTGAGGCCCTGTTAAAAGATAAGGATTTGGATAGTCCCAAGCAAATCGAACTTGACCCGTTTATAAAAGAATGGCAGTCTTTAATCGCCCAGAAATTTGAAGAGCATCGAAGAAAATTTTTACCAGACCTTGAACAATCTATGAGTAGATTTTTTGAATATCAGCTGAATACTATATTGAACTCATCAGAATCTGTGAAAGATTTGCCAAACGAGCTAATTGAACGCATTAAAACCGAAGTTTTTATACTGATATTTTGGGGATATTTGGGTGGAGTTGCGGAATCTAAATATAGAAAATAAATATGAAGTGCACTAATTGCGGCCAGAACAACGATGAAGATGCAAAGTTTTGCTCAAAGTGTGGAGAAAGTATAACCAAAACCAAAGAAGAAGGTTCGGTTGATAAGTATTTCAAAAATAAAAAACAATCACTTATTGAAGAGGCTAAAGTTCTGGCAGAGAGTGAAATGAAACAAGGTATTATCTGGTTTGTTATTGGGTTGGTAATAACCGGAGGAGGTTGGCTTTTCGCTTCGGAAGGTGGAACATACTATGTGTTATGGGGAGCAATGATTTACGGGATTTATAAACTTATTAGAGGTTTTTGGTATAAAATGAATCCAGAGTCTCTTTTGGAAAAAGCTGAAGAAGAATCTAAGAAAGAACAGGAAAAGAAATGACAAGTATGTTTTGCAAATATTGTGGAAAAGAGTTGCCAGATAACAGTAAATTCTGCCGTTTTTGTGGCAACAAATTATCAAAAAACCAACCTGGCGAAGATTTGCCCAAAAACAAGAACGAAGCTATTACATACGCAGGTTTTTGGATTAGACTTGCCGCTTATTGTGTCGATTACTCCATTTTGTTTTTCCTAGCAATTGTAGTCCTGATGTTTTTCGAAAATAACTGGCCTGATGAAGCGTATGGGCTTTTCTTAACTGCTGGTTTTATTCTTTATAGTATATTTTTTCTTTCAACCTGGTCTAAGACACCAGGCAAAAGTCTGTTAAACCTTATTGTGTTAAATAAAAAGGACAGGTCTCACCTATCGGGTGGGCAGGCACTAAAGAGATCATTGTTGCAAATTATTTCAACTCTATTTTTTGGAATTGGCTATTGGAACATGGGTAAGGATGAGGAAAAACAAACCTTCCACGATAAAAAAGCAGATACTGTGGTTGTTCAAACAGATAAGCCAAGCACCCTTGCTTATATTGTTGCAACTATATCTGTATTGTTTGTAGTTGGTTTGATGATATATGGTTATAGCTAAACTATTTAAATGAAAAAAATTATTGGTGGAGTAATAACTCTAGTTATTGGTGGCACAATTTTTACAGTAAGCAAAACTGACATAGTTAAAAATTTCTCCAGAGATACAGGCCTGTCACAAGAGGCAGCTCAACAATATGTCGAAAATGTATCTGAGGAAGATATGGTTTCTTATGATAAATTGGGTTCAGATTTTGTTTCCGATGGTCAAGAAATTCTAAATTCCACTCGTGAGATAGATTGTGTTAACTACTCCTATGAGTGGGAAACAAGCACATTATCTTGCGAAAAAGGGAAATCACAACTTACTATGCTTGGAAATAACGAAATAGCATTAGGAAAAGCGTATACAGTTCTAGCTTCAGAATCAGCATCTAGAGAAGACATGTTTAAAGTAATTAGTCTTATTGACAGTCTAAATGCAGATTTTAACTTTGAAATCGTGGGCTACATATTAAAACCTCAAAACATAGATGAAATAAGAAAAAACAACTCGTTTAATAAAGCATTACTTCAATCCGCATTGGAAAGCGATCAATGAATTAAAGATTAGGGCTTTGTCAACGCTTCCGTCATTTTTACTAAATGCATCTATTTACTTTAGTTTACTTTCATATTTCTTTAACGCTTCTTCAAATTCTATAACAGTCTTTTCATCTAAAATTGCCTTTACTTTCTTAAAAGTAAACTGAACGCTTTCTACCTTTTTTTTAGCTTTTGAAGTTCCAGTAGCATATCTAATTGGATTATTCATAAAAAAATACATTTTATTAAGGTCGGATTTAGAAACCTTACCATTAGATAATTCTTCCTTTCCTAAATGTGTATTTACAGTTACTTGTTGGTTATGAATTTCCTGGTGAGATAACGAAATGTCTCCCATAAATGTTTTTACATCTTCGTCAGTTAAAACATCATTTATAACCATTGGAGCTTCAAAAGATAATCCCGATAAAGAAGTACATCTACTCAGAGCAACATATGCCTGCCCGGGGGCAAATGTTCCAGTTCCAAAATCAATATGTACATATTCATATGTTTTGCCTTGAGATTTATGAATAGTAACAGCCCATGCAAGTTTCACCGGAAGCTGAATAAATTGTCCGACAATTTCAGGTTCAATTCGTCCGGTTTCTTCATCATATACAAACCTAATGTTATCCCATTGATTTAAGTCAACATCATCGTAAGTGTTGTCCTCAAACTTTACTCGGATAGAATTTTCATTCAAATTCATGATATAACCGACATCTCCATTAACCCACCTGCCCTTTTTATCGTTGTTTAATAACATCACTCTTGCTCCCCCTTTAAGTACCAATTCAACATCTGTAATATGATTTGCAACTTTTTCGCTAAATTCTCCTACGATTTGTGCCGTATATTTTTTTTCATTTCCCGGTAATTTTCTCATCTCAGCATTATTTATCATCCTTGCTAGTGCATTTGTTGTAACTAGTTTTATCGCTTCTGGATGGGATACATTGCCTGCATGAGAATTCAAAATTGACATAAACTCTTCGGTAATGTTTCCAGTTCGAACCGCATTTAATATATCTATAAAATTTCTGTCATCCTTTTGCCTGTATATCTTTGTTAGCTCTAATCTAGTAAAAGCTGCTGCCTGATAACCTTTAGCTCTAAAAAAATGAGGGCCTCCATACACTTGCTTTATATATTTTTCTTCTTCCTGAGTCACAATCGGTGGTAATTGGTAAGGGTCTCCAATCACAATTATTTGAACTCCACCGAAAGGTAAATTACTTCTCCTATTCATCTTCAAAAACCTGTCTATACAATCTAATAAATCCGCTCTAACCATTGATATTTCATCAATAATTAAAGTATCTAAGCTCCTGTACATAATTAATTTGTCGGCTCTTGCATACTTCACCCTGCCAGGTGTTATATCTGGACCCCATCCAAAAAAAGAATGAATCGTCTGCCCTTGTACATTAAGCGCAGCAATACCGGTAGGGGCAACCACTGCATGACTTTTTTTGGTGGTAGCACGGAAATATTTCAAAAGTGTTGATTTTCCAGTCCCAGCTTTACCTGTTAAGAAGTAATTATTTAAAGTATTCTCGAAATTATTTAATACATTTTCGATTTCTGGAGTTATTTCAAAATTTTCAGGCTTCTCAATAGCTAGTATTTTTCTCGACTCTCTACGCTTTAATCGCTCGGTTTTTGGGATTCCACTTTGGTCTGTATAGGTAACTTTCTTACCATCTAGATAGTCTTTGATAAAGTAGTAAATTACATATACAACAAATGCGGCAATTAACCATTGCATATTTTAAGTATAACAATTTTAACTATGTTGCTAAGGAATAATTTTCAGAAGGCAAAAGCTAGTGAAGGTTGAGCGTAAAAAGTTCGAATGGCTTCCATCCAGGGCTGCTTAGTAAAAAATCCAGGCAGAAAGTCTGGATTTTTTGGTAACTAGCGGAGGGATGAGAATTTATTCAATGACGCCCCTCACGACTTGAATCTTGATCCGATCAAGTGAAACCAAGTGAGGTAAGACATATGAAATTGCTAAATTTCATATTCCCTCCACCCCTGCCCATCGGGAAATGCGCTCGGGTTTGTTGCTAAAACTTAAAACCAATCTTATTAATTGGTAACGAATTGAGGATGTTCTAATTTAGTTACTCTCTTTTCCAAGTCGTCAAATTCCTCAATAGTTGGAGCATCATCTTCAAGACTAGCTAACTACATACCCAATTTATCGATTCTTTTCCCGTTTGTATCAATTTTATCTCCCAAGTTTTTCTCTACTCTTTTTAAATCCTTTTTTATAGAGCTTTGTCCGTCTAAAAGCATTTGGAGCATTTTTGTATCG
>Ga0208375_1002453_pt1 | contig 17492 bp, 13 predicted proteins | sample RifOxyD1_FD_184038 | JGI IMG/M metagenome (GOLD analysis project Ga0208375, IMG submission 184038) | Soil microbial communities from Rifle, Colorado - Rifle Oxygen_injection D1 (SPAdes) | ecosystem: Environmental > Terrestrial > Deep subsurface > Rock core/Sediment | place: Rifle, Colorado... | reverse complement strand
AAGACGGTAAAGATCCATTTTGATGACCGGGAAGCCGCTCGAATCACTTTCTGACTTTTGCCTTCTTCAGTTTTTTCAGCGCAGTGCAGGCCGCTTTTTGCGGCGGCGTGGCCGTGCAGGCCAGCTCAAGCTGTTTGTACAACGCCTCTTCGTTCTGTCCGGCGTAGTCCGAAAGCTCCTTGCCAACGGCTTTAAGCTCTTCACAGGCCGCAGGGTCGCCACCGCGGCAGGCTGTGCTCATTTCCTGCATTTTCCGGGTGTCGACGTTGGTGACGGATGGGGCCTCGCCGGTAACCCCGGCTTGAACCGTTGACAGGAATATTGACAGCATGATGGATTGCAGCATTGCCTTGGCCCTCCACTAAAATCATAGTCCCCGCTTGATTTAATTGCCACTCGTTTGGCGTGGTGTATAACTGTAATGTATGAGCGAAGCCACACCGGTGCCCAGGGAAGTCAAAGACCTCAAAGACATGAATGATCTCGTTTCGCTGTGCAAGCGGCGCGGGTTTGTTTTCCCGTCAAGCGAGATTTATGGCGGGATAAATGCCTGCTGGGATTACGGTCCGCTGGGAGTCGAACTCAAGCGCAACGTCAAAGAGCTGTGGTGGAAGGCCATGACCGACCGCGAGGATATCGAGGGCCTTGACGCCGCCATATTGATGCATCCGCGCGTATGGGAGGCGAGCGGTCATGTCGAGGGGTTTGTGGACCCGCTCATTGACTGTAAAAAATGCAAGTCGCGCTTTCGCGCCGACAAGATACCTGCCGGGGCGGTGAGTTCCAAAAAATGCCCCGAGTGCGGCGGAGAGCTTACCGAGCCGCGGCAGTTCAATCTCATGTTCAAGACTTTCATGGGCCCGGTCGAGGAAGACGCCGCGGTTGTCTATCTCAGGCCCGAGACCGCGCAAGGGATATACGTTAATTTTTTGAATGTTCACCAGTCCTCGCGCCAGAAGGTGCCTTTTGGCATTGCGCAGATCGGAAAAGCGTTTCGCAACGAGATCACGCCGGGAAATTTTATTTTCCGCACCCGCGAGTTCGAGCAGATGGAGATGCAGTATTTTGTAAAGCCCGGCACCGACATGGAATGGTTTGAAAAATGGAAGCAGGCGCGCATCGAATGGCATCTTGCCCATGGCATCCGGCGCTCCAAACTCCGGTTCCATGAGCATGGGAAGGGCGAATTGGCGCATTATGCCAGAGCGGCCTTTGACATTGAATATGAGTTTCCGTTCGGTTGGCAAGAGCTTGAGGGGATTCATAATAGAGGTGATTTTGACCTTTCGCGTCATCAAAAATTCAGCGGGAAAAAACTCGAGTATTTTGACGAAGACTCGAAAGAACGCTTTTTGCCCTATATAATTGAGACTTCCGCAGGATGTGACCGGTCTTTGCTCGTGGCGCTTGTCGATGCCTACCGTTTCGACGGCGAGAGGACGTGGCTTTCGCTGCATCCCTCGCTTGCTCCATACAAGGCGGCCATATTCCCGCTGATGAAGAAGCCCGAGCTTCTGGAATATTCGGACAGGATTTTCGGTGAGGTAAAAAAACGGTTCCACGCGACTACCGATAGCGCGGGATCGATCGGCAAGCGTTATCGCCGTCATGATGAAATCGGTACACCAATCGGAGTAACAATAGATTATGACACTCTCTCGAACCACACAGTCACGATCAGGCACCGCGACAGCATGGCGCAGGAAAGGATCCCTGCTCAAAACATCGTCCAGATCCTCGAACAAAAGTTCGCAAGCTGGAACGCGTAAAGGAGTTTCGGTGGGAAAAACAAAAGGCAACAAATACGTTTATCTTTTTGCTTCAAAAAAAGCGGATGGCCGCGAGGACCAGAAGAACCTGCTGGGCGGCAAGGGCGCCAATCTTCATGGCATGACAAGGCTCGGGTTGCCTGTACCTCCGGGATTCACGATCTCGACGGAAGTTTGCACGTATTTTTACGACAACAAGAAAACCTATCCGAAGATTCTTGAGAACCAGGTCCGCCAGGCCGTTGCGAAGGTGGAGACCGCCATGCATCGCAAGTTCGGGAGCCGCAAGAGCCCGCTTCTCGTGTCGGTCCGGTCGGGCGCGCGCGCCTCGATGCCCGGCATGATGGATACCATTCTCAATCTCGGCCTGAACGACGAAACCGTGCAGGGCCTTATCGAAGAATCAAAGGATCCGCGCTTCAGCTATGACAGCTATCGCAGATTCATAATGATGTATTCCGACGTGGTGCTTGAGATCCATTCGGATCACTTCGAGCACGCCCTTGAAGAAATGAAAAACGCCCGCGGCGTGCATCTGGATACGCAACTAAGTGCCGAGGATCTGCGCGAGCTGGTTGACCAGTTCAAGAAGATCGTAAAGGACAACGGCAAGGAATTTCCGGAGGACCCGTGGGAGCAGCTGTGGGGTGCCGTGGGTGCCGTGTTCGGTTCATGGATGAATCCGCGCGCCATCACCTACCGCAAGCTCAACGATATCCCGCAGGAGTGGGGTACCGCCGTCAACGTACAGGCAATGGTGTTCGGCAACATGGGCGATGATTGCGCGACCGGTGTTGCGTTCACGCGCGACCCTTCAACGGGCGCAAAAAAATTCTTCGGCGAATTTCTGGTCAACGCGCAGGGTGAGGACGTGGTTGCCGGCATCAGGACTCCGCAGCCGGTCAATTCCGCATCCAGGCATGCATCGACGGAAAAATTGCCGACGCTCGAAGAACTCATGCCCGGGCCGTACAAGGAGCTTGAGCGCATCTACATGAAGCTCGAAAAGCATTACCGCGACATGCAGGATATCGAGTTCACGATCGAAAAGGGCACGCTCTTCATGCTTCAGACCCGCAATGGCAAGCGCACTGCCGCCGCGGCCCTCAAAATCGCGGTTGACATGGTCCGCGAAAAACTGATCACGAAAAACGAGGCCATCTTGCGCGTGAAGCCCGAGCAGCTTGACCAGCTTTTGCATCCGATGATCGATCCGAAGGCCCAAAAAGAAGTCATGGCCAAGGGGCTTCCGGCGTCTCCGGGCGCCGCGACCGGCCAGGTCGTATTTGACCCCGACACGGCCGAAAAATGGTCGAAGGATCTCGGACGCAAGGTCATTCTTGTTCGCGTTGAAACATCGCCGGAGGACATTCACGGCATGTCGGTCGCGCAGGGAATTCTCACCGCCCGCGGTGGAATGACCTCGCACGCGGCTGTCGTGGCGCGCGGCATGGGCAAGTGCTGCGTAGCCGGCTGCAGCGCGATCAAGGTTGATTACGAGCGCAAGGAGTTTTCGGTCGGCCAGAATGTGATTCGCGAGGGCGAATACATCACGCTCGACGGCGGTGTGGGCGAGGTGATCAAGGGCCAGGTGCCGACGATCGCCCCGACGATGAACAAGGACTTCCAGGAGCTGATGAAGTGGGTGGACGACATCCGTCAGATCAAGGTACGCACCAATGCCGATACGCCAACCGACTCGCGTGTCGCGCGCGGCTTCGGCGCCGAGGGCATCGGACTTTGCCGCACGGAGCACATGTTCTTCGAGCCGGGCAGGATCGACGCGGTTCGCGAGATGATCCTTTCGGAGACGCTTGCCGAGCGCGAAAGGGCGCTTGCCAAGCTTCTTCCGATGCAAAAGGGCGACTTCCTCGGCATCTTCCGCGAGATGAAGGGCCTTCCGGTCACGATCAGGCTTCTTGATCCGCCGCTGCATGAGTTTATTCCACATAAGGATGAAGAGTTAAGAGAGCTTGCCCAGCAGATGAATGCTCCGTTCGAGCGTCTCAAACGCAAGAACGAGCAACTCCACGAGTTCAACCCGATGCTCGGTCACCGCGGCTGCCGCCTCGGCGTGAGCTTTCCGGAGATCTACCGCATGCAGGTGCGCGCGATCATGGAAGCGGCGTGCGAGCTGGTGATGAACGAGGGCTTCAAAATGGTGCCCGAGATCATGATCCCGCTCGTCGGCGACTGGCGCGAGCTCAAGTTCTGCCGTGACTACTGCATCGACGAGATCGACAAGGTGTTTGCGGAGTATTCGCAAAAAGCCGGACGCAAGATCAAGGTCGAGTATCTGCTCGGCACCATGATCGAACTTCCGCGTTCCGCGCTTACGGCGGGGGATGTCGCAAAATATGCCGAGTTTTTCAGCTTCGGCACGAACGATCTCACGCAAACCACGTATGGTTTGTCGCGCGACGATTCGGGCAACTTCCTGAAGGACTATCTCGATGCCAAGATCTACGAAAAGGATCCGTTCGCGACCCTTGACCAGATCGGTGTCGGGCGCCTGATGAAGCTTGCGATCGAAGAAGGCCGCAAGCAGCGTCCGGGCATGAAATGCGGAATCTGCGGCGAGCATGGCGGCGAGGCTTCGAGCGTGATGTTCTGCCACCGCATCGGCCTTGATTATGTAAGCTGTTCTCCGTTCCGCGTTCCGATAGCGCGTCTTGCGGCGGCACATGCCACGATTGAGACGCCGCGCAAGGGCGGGAAGAAGAAGTAACAGCCGTGAATTTTATTTTGCAATGAACGTTTAGAACGTTTATACTATGAACGTTATGAACGTTCATAGTATAAACGGATTATTGCTTGACGGCCGCCTGGATGTGCCCGGGCTTTTTCCGAAAATCGAAGAACTTTCCAGCGCGCCGGTGGGTTTTGAGCATGATTTCGGCCTTTCTGCCCTGCCGGAGGAGCCCGGTCTTATCATGATCCGTGGCGGCAGACAGCTTGGAAAGAGCACATGGCTGGAGCTCAGGTTGCGCGATACGATCAGGGATGCCGGCGCTGGAAGTGCGTTTTTTCTCAATTGTGACGAGATCAGCGATCAGCAGGCCCTGTTTGATTCGATTCTGGAGCTGACGCGCCGGTTAAGCCGTAAAACAAAAATCAAAAGAATATTCATTGATGAGATCACGGCCGTAAAAAACTGGGAAAAGGCAATAAAGCGTCTGGCGGACCAGGGCATTACGAGGGATGTATTGATTGTTACAACCGGCTCCAAAACAATTGACCTGCGCCGCGGCACGGAAAGGCTGCCCGGACGCAAAGGGAAGCTCGACCGGACATCCTACAGGTTTACGCCGGTTTCGTTCAGTGAGTTCGGAAAAAAAGCCGGAAAATTCTTCAAGGGCAGATCACTTCTTTCTGCTTATTGCATTACCGGAGGTTCTCCGGTGGCAATAAACGGTCTGATTAAAAACGGAAAAATTCCGGAATATGCCATTGAACTGACTCGTGACTGGATTTTTGGCGAAACATCGCTGCAGGGCCGCTCGATTGAATCGCTTAAAATGGTGATTCGCGGCTTGATGGAAAGAAGTCCGTTCCCGCTGAGTCTTCATGTGCTGGCCGAAGATGCGGCGCTGGCCAACAACACCGTTGCACACGGTTATATCGAACTGCTCAAGGATCTCGGGTGTCTGGGGTCGTCCATGCGCGTCGAAGCAAACAAGTTGCGTCCGGTTGCCCGCAAAGCTTCGAAATATAATTTTACATATCTGCTGGCCGCCACCGCTTTTCATCCCGCAAAACTCCGCACTTTGGAGGATTTTGACGCTTTGCCGGGGGAGGAAAAGGGAAAGTGGTATGAATGGCTGGTGGCCGGGGAACTGTGGAGAAGGGCCGCCATTGCCGGCGAAGACAGTCCGGAACAGCAATATTTCTGGAAAAATGACGAGCATGAAATTGATTTCGTGCATAAAAACGTATTTATCGAGGTTAAATCCGGTCGTGCAGCGGCATCGGAATTCATGTGGTTTCCAAAAATATTTCCGCATAAAAAACTCAGCGTGATCTGTGATTCGACGTTTGATACCGGTTATTGCGAGAGCGTGTCGATGGAAAAATTCCTTGATCCCGGGTGATATTGCATATCTTTTTTATGCTGGCGCATGGCGCTGTTGTTGCGGATACTGTTATTGAATGGGCGGCAGCAGTAATTTCAAGAAGGCGGTGCATTGGTTTGCGTCCGGAAAAGGCGCTGACACGGACTGTATTTCCGGTACGCGTGATGTTTTCCAGGCGCGGCTTGAAAGAACGTTCAGGGATGTGCTGAAGTCCGGGATGAGCGGGGCTGAGGCGGCGCTTCTGGTTTCTGTTACCGGCGAGATAGGCAACAACGCTTTTGACCATAATATAGGCCAGTGGCAGGACCAGAGCGGTTGCTGGTTTGAAATGAACAAAGCAAAAAACGGGGTTGAAATCATTATTGCAGACCGTGGCAGGGGTTTTTTGGAAAGCCTTAAGCGTGTTCAGACCGATCTGACAACGGATCAGGCGGCGATTGAAATTGCATTTGAGAAAATAATATCAGGCAGATCACCCGAAAAGCGCGGCAATGGTTTGAAATATGTCAGGGCCATTATAAATGGCCATGCCGGCAGGGGGGTGGTTGCGTGCTGTGGAAAGGGATTGCTCAAACTGGGCGGTCATGCCGGATTGGCCGGCGCGGAAAAAGAGCTTGAAAAAATTTCGGGAAAAGGCGTGCTCGCGATGATTTTTTGGAAGACAGGGAGCTGTTGATGGTTCTGGACGTTTCTAAATTCGGAGCAATACTTGTTTCACGGCCTGCGGGCAGGGATGCCGCGCTTGCGGCTTTTTCTTTTATTGTTTTATCTGGCGACAAGGAAGCTGTTGAGCTTGATTTTTCAAAGGTGAGCGTAATGGCGCCATCGTGGCTGGATGAATTTGTGACCGGTCTAAAAGAAAAATACGGCTCAACCCGGGTGAAGTGTCTTCAGTGTTCAAATCCTTCGGTGATTGAGTCCCTTAAATTCATTTCAAATGTCTGACGAACCGGTTGGCTTGGCGGTTTATTTTGTTCTCGATATCAGCCCGAGTACGAAGCTTTTTTTTTCTTTTTTGAGATTTGGGACGTTTGACAGGCGTGCATGCAGGGTTTTCTGGGTTACCAGTCTCCTTATCAAGCAGGGCGGTGCAGAATTCAACGTCCTTTGGTCTCCCTGCGGCGGCTTTTGAAATCCATAAATCATGGATTTCAAGACAAAGCGCGGTAACTCCGTTGGTCGCCGGCGAGGAAAAGGGAATCAGCCGTTTTCTCCACCCGTCTGGCAGGATTGCGGTTTTCGGTGTAACGCCCTGGACGTTCGAATTCATGTCGTTTCATGTTTTCTGCTCTCTTCGGAACCGCTTGAGGATTTTAGCCCGGTCATCAGCACTTAAAATGCCGGCAAAGGGCGAAACCTGTCTCATGTCCCTGGCCATTAATCCCGGATCGAGAAGCAGCCGGGCCAGTTCGCTGGACGGCAGCGTCAACCAGAGTGACCAGCGGCAAAGCAGGGCGTTTGCGTTATGGTGGATCCCGGTCATTTTTTTTAAGTTCCGCTCTGCGCGGGCAATTGCCGGGCCGGGTTTTTTTCGAAGTACTTCCGCAATCGCATCATGGTAAGCAAGGCTTCTGCGGTCTTCTCTTGTCATTCGCGGGGTAAATTCCGAAATCACATCCAGATCAACCGAGGCGGCAAGGCGTTCAAAAGTTTTCATTGTCGGGGATTTTGCTCCGGATTCATACATGGCAATTGTTGATTGCGAGGTCCCGCTTCTGGAGGCAAGGGCCTGCTGGGTTATGCCGACGCGGAAGCGCAGCGATCTGATGGCATTCATATTATGATTATATCCAATAAGATATAATCGTCAATCAAGCAAGAATTACCCCCCACCCCGGTGAGGCGCTACACTATTGTTAAGATATTATTAATCTACAGTATATCATCTTGTTATTATAAACATTAATAATACCTGACACATATTGTTTGTGGCCCTGGATAAGGTTAACATACTTATTGTATCCATTAATTTTCCGAACGGAGGACGTACGATGAAACACTGCGCAACGCTTTTAAGCGTGCCGTACCAAGGGACTGCGGTCATCGAGATCCATGAAACCGGACCTCCGCGCTTAGCGTAGCGCGGGCTGAGCCGTCCGGAAGGGTGATATCAGCGGCGCCTGCGGACTGCCTGGTAGGCTCCTGATCAGGGTTGACCGAGGCAGCGGATAGAAGTTTAAAAAAATTGGTTTTATTACGCCTGTTTTGGAAGAGTTCCCGGCGGGAGCCGGTCTTGGGCATGGAAAGCCCGCTTTCCTCGAACAGGTGATATATAGTCCCGCCCAGCGGGGCTGATTATGAGTCTTTGAGCCCGGGATGAGTTGATGCTCACCCGGGCTCTTTTTTTGACTTTTTTGCATGGCCTGATACATTACCCCTGATAGACATAAATTCAGCCGGGGGGAAGGCTCTTAATGCGCGTCAAGCGTCTAGAAATACAAGGATTCAAGTCCTTCAAAGACAAGACAGTTATTCATTTTGATCATCTGATTACCGGTATTGTCGGCCCGAATGGTTGCGGCAAATCCAACATTGTTGACGCGTTTTTTTGGGTCATGGGCGAGCAGTCGTACAAGCACATGCGGGGCACGAGCAGTGACGATTTGATTTTCAACGGAAGCGATAAATATTCGCCGCTCGGGCTTGCCGAAGCCACGCTTGTCATGGAAACCGATGTGCCGGACCTCGCCAGCGCCCCCGCGGGGGCGTCGGCACAGGATATTCCGCTTCATCTCAAAACCAAGGAAATTTCGGTAACCCGCCGCGTGTATCGCGACGGTCAGGGCGAATATTTCATCAACGGCACGCCGGCGCGCCTCAAGCAGGTGCAAGAGCTGTTTATGGATACCGGCGTCGGAGCCAAGGGCTATTCGATCATCGAGCAGGGGCAGATCGGCAAGATCGTGGTGGCCAAGCCGGAGGAACGCCGCGTTCTGGTTGAAGAGGCCGCCGGCATTGCAAAATACAAGGCGCGCAAAAAAGAATCCCTTCGCAAGATGGAAGCCACCGAGCTGAACATGGGGCGCCTTCGCGACATGCTGGGCATGATGGAATCCAATCTTGATTCGCTCGACCGGCAGTGCCAGAAGGCAAGGCTTTACCAGAAGTACGAAAAGGAACTCAGGGAAAAGGAAGTTGACTGGGGCAGGCGCAAGGCTCGCAGCATCCAGCGCCGGATGGATGAGATTACAAAGCAGCGGGTGATACTGGAGCAGGAAATTCTCGGTCTTCGCACTGAACTCCAGAGCATTGAAAACGAAGTCGAGACGAGCCGCACCCGGCAGACAACAGACGTCAAGGCCGTTGAAGAAGCGCAGATACGTTTCCAGACGGTGACGGCAGAACTCGCGCAAAAAGAAAGCGCGTTGAACATTTCCCGCCAGCGCCAGGATGATCTTGCGAAGCGGATTGAAGAACTGAAAAAAGAAAAGGAAGATCTTGAAATTGCCGTAGGCGCGGACAGGCGCAGGTTGTCGGAGTGCGAGGATACTTCGCGTACGTCGCGTGCGGCTTACGAAGATGCACGGGTTAAAGCCGCGGCCAAGGACGAGGAAGTGCGCTCGCTCAGGGCGCTTTCGGACAAATCAAGGGCCGAACTCGAAACAGCCCAGCGCGCGCTCATGGATGCGGTTTCAAATTCTACCGGGCTTGTATCAAGGATTGCTGCGCTTGATTCGGGCATCGAGGCTGCGCACAAAAGGATTGAACGGCTTGGTTTGCAGCTTGCTGAGCGCGCGGCGAGATACGAAACGGCGCAGCAGAGGGCGCAAGCCGCGGCCGAAGCAGGCGCTGTCGCAAAAGCCGCAGTTGACGGGTTTTTAAACCGGGTTCGTTCGCAGGAATCCGTGGTGGAATCCTGCGAACGGGCGCTCTCCGCCGCAGCCGCCGCGCGCGATCTTTCGGACCGGAAAATAACGCAGCTCAGATCCCGCCTGCAAAGCCTTGAAGAGCTTGCGGCTGCCCGCGAAGGATTTACAAACGGCGCCAGGGCGGCGCTTGACTGGTCGGATGCCAACGGCCTCAAGGGCGGCGTGAAGGCGCTGGTCGAGGTGATTGATGTTTCGCGCGAGCATGAGACCGCACTCCAGGGCTGGCTTGAGGGCAGGCTTGAGAATCTTGTAGCCGCTGATGTCGCGAGCGCGGTTGAAATGATCAAAAATGTACGCGACGGAGGGCATGGCCGCGCCAGCATATATCTGTCCCGTCCCGAAAGCGGCCGAAAACCCGCGGTTTATGAAAATGCGGCTGCCGTTCTTGAGGGATCCGGTTTTAAAGTGATTGGAGAGCTTGCCCGAATGGCCCGCCCCGCCGGTGGCGCCCCGGAATTTACATCCGACATCATTGGCGGCATTCTGGCCGGGGTTTGCGTTGTTGAATCGATCGGGCCTGCGACTGTATTCATTTCGTCGGGCGGATTTGAAAAGCTAAGATCTCTTGGCGGCTGGTCGGTGGTCAGTCTCTCTGGCGATGTGATTGACTGCGCAGGAACGCTTCGTGGCGGAAATCTCGATGTCGACAGCTCGGCGCAGCTTGTGGTCCGCAAGCGCACCATTGCGGAACTTGCCGGTGAAGTGGCGGATTTTGAGGAAAAACACCAGGCGCTTGTGTCCGTGCACGAAGCCGCGTTTGCAAGGCTTGAAGAAGAGCGCAGGGCGAAGGATGAAATCACCAAGGGCAGGCACGAGGCCGAGATCGGCGCGGCCGGCGCGGCCAGTGATCTTGCGCAAGCCATGCGGGCCCGCGAAGAGGCCGGAGCCGAACACAGGACTGTAAGCGACGAGATGGCGGCGGCCCGTGCCGAACTCGGACATCTTCAGACAACCCGGGCCGATTCGGAAGCGGGCATTGCAAGGACGCTTGAGGCAAGGACCTCGCTGGAAAGCGTTATCACCGCCAAGAGTGCGGAGTGCTCCGAAATGTCATCCCGCCTGTATCTTATCGAAGAGGAGTTGCGCGGGTTCCGCATTGACGAGGCATCGTTCAGGGACCGCACGGTCGGCTCCGAAAAAGAACTTGATTCGGCACAGGCGCTGATTTCAGAGCGCGAGCGCCGTATTGCAGAGATTGTGCACATTTTGGAGCGCGTGCAGAATGACCGCTTGCGCTTCTCGGGTGATGATGCCGGACTTGAGGCGCAGATTTCGGAGCTGGTCAAGGCGCGCGGAGAGATCGAGCGCGAGTTGTACGCCGCAAGGGACCGTCTTGAGCGTTTTCGCGGCGTTGAAAACGAGGGCAATACCCGCATCAAGTCGCTTCATTCGGCGGGCGAGGCAAAAAACGCCCTGCTCACCCAGCTTGCGGTTGATGAAGAGCGCATCTCCGGCGAAATTTCGCACATCCGCATGGATCTTGAGCAGAAATACGGCGCGGGCTGCCTTGATCAGCCGGTGCAGGACGCGCCGGCGCCCATTCAGGATGAGATGCCGGACCCGGTTGTTACCGCGGAAATGACCGCCGAAGAAGTGCAGCAGCTCACTGAAGAGGTTGAATGGCTGCGCGAGCGCATACGCAGGATCGGCCCGGTGAATATCGATGCCGTCAAGGAATACGACGAGCAGAAAACAAGATACGACGCCCTTGCGGCCGAAAAAGCCGATCTTGAGCGTTCGATGGATAATTTAAAGGACGCCATAGAGCATATCAACAGGACGAGCGAAGAGCGTTTCCGCAAGGCGTTCGAGGCCATTGCCGACAGATTTTCAAAACTTTTCCCGATTCTTTTTGCCGGCGGTCGGGCCGAGATGACGCTTGTGTATCCCGAAGGGGTGACCGACATTCTCGAAGCCGGCGTAGAGATCCTTGCGCAGCCGCCCGGAAAAAAGATCGTGAACATGACGGCGCTTTCAGGCGGCGAAAAAGCACTGACCGCTCTTTCGCTTGTTTTTGCCGTGTTCATGGTCAAGCCATCGCCGTTTTGCATCCTGGACGAGGTCGATGCGCCCCTTGACGATGCCAATATCGGAAAATTCAACACCATTCTCAAGGAAATGACCGCGCGCAGCCAGTTCATCCTGATCACGCACAATAAAAAAACCATGGAACTCAACGACACCCTTTACGGCGTAACCATGGAAGAAGCCGGCGTGTCCAAAATGGTTTCGATCGAGATGAATTGATGCAAGCGGGTGATAGTGGGTATCGTGAAATTGATCTGAGCTATCGTATTTATGATTTTTTTGGCAAATAAAAATGCCTTCATGATGATGGTTGTCCGTAATTAAACTTGTATTTGCATTGCGCAACGCACTATAAATTGATTTATAGTGAAGTTATTATGGTTTATCTTAAATGTGGTATAATATGGTAACCTGTAGTAACTTTAGTAAACATGAACCCATTAGTGAATCCATTTTCTCCTGGAGCCGGTTCGCCGCCCCCGGAGCTTGCTGGCCGTGACCCGATACTTGAAAAGGCGCGAATTGCGCTTGGGCGTATAAAGCTTGGGCGGCCTGAAAAAAGTTTTTTGCTTGTTGGATTGCGAGGCGTTGGAAAAACAGTGCTGCTTAATCGAATTCGGGAGATGGCCGAAGAAACTGGTTACAAAACTGTTTTTATTGAAGCTCATGAAGATAAAGCCCTGGCCGCCCTGCTTTTACCTTCACTTCGTCAACTGCTTTATTCGCTCGACCGGATGGAACATGTAAGTGAAAAGGTAAAAAGAGGATTCAGGATTCTGCGCAGTTTTTTCAATGGCGTGAAGGTTAGGGTTCAAGACATTGAGTTCGGTCTGGATATTGATCCCGAAACTGGAGTTGCAGACAGCGGAGATCTGGAGTTTGATCTGCCACTTCTTTTTGAGGCAATAGCGGAGGCGGCCGCCGAAAGAAAAGTGGCTGTTGCCATAATCATTGATGAGCTTCAGTATTTTTCCGAGATTGAACTAAGTTCTCTTATTATGGCCGTTCATAGGATCACCCAGAAGAGCCTCCCCCTTGTGTTTGTTGGAGCAGGACTGCCACAACTGGTGGGACTCGCCGGAAGATCGAAGTCATACGCCGAAAGACTTTTTGATTTTCCGCTTGTCGGCCCCCTCAATAAACAAGAAGCTGTTAATGCCTTGCAAGCGCCGGTGAAAGTACAAAACGTTTATTTTACCGAAGATGCAATACAGGAGATTATTGACAAAACACAAGGGTATCCATATTTCATTCAAGAATGGGGTTATCAGGCATGGAATACCGCGACATCTTCACCGATAGACTTGTCGTCGGCACGCGAAGCAACAAGCAAGTCAATCATCCGTCTTGATGAAAGTTTTTTTCGTGTTCGTTTTGATCGCCTGACTCCGCGAGAGAAGGAATACCTGCGGGCTCTTGCCGGTCTCGGCACTGAAAACCATAGATCAGGGGATGTGGCTGAAAAACTTGGCGCAAGAGTTCAAAGTGTTGCTCCGATCCGAAACAGTCTGGTCAAAAAGGGAATGATCTTCAGTCCGGCTCATGGTGACACTGAATTCACTGTTCCATTATTCGGAGAATTCATGAAACGCATCATGCCGTGCACAGGATCGATGCATTTATCATGATAAATGCTATACTAGTTGGCAAATTCCCGCGCGGGGCCGTTCAACCCAGAAACACCCGCTCCAGAGAACTTCTTGAGATGTTGCCCTTCATGTCCTCGGCCTCGATATAATACCGGACGTCCCCGGCGCCCACGGGCAGTCTGGCCGTATAAAACCCAGCACTTGAGCGGGCGCCGGTTTTGCACGGATATGGATTTCCTCCGTCGAGATCAATGGATTTTTCTCCGTTCATTGTGCGCAAAACCAGCGTGGCGCGCTTGATGCCGCTTGTGTCGCTTATAAAAGTATGCAGCACGCCTTCTTTGCCGGCATCCAGCAGACAATTGTTGCCCCAACATTTGCCGCCCGGGTTTTCGGGATAAATCCAGGGAGAAAAAATTGTGGGGCCGGTTTTATCGCGTGCGCTGAGGTTCGTGAGTTCGCCGCCCATGGCATCTAGCGCCGCGTTTGCGGCGTTGGTCACCTGCTGGTCCCAGATGTCCTGCCCCGTCCAGTACCAGTAGCAGCTTGTCTCGGCGGTGAGCATGAGGCGTTCGGCGGTGCGCAGGGCATCGCTTGTGCTTCCGGAATCCTCAAGCGTGTGCACCGCATTTTGAAGCGCGGTCAGCACGGCCCAGGAGTTGAGGTCGGGAGAATAGCTTTCGGTATGGCGGCTGAACCACTTTTTGAACTGTGGATCGCCGTTGTCGGCGCCGCTCCAGGAGCCCGGCTCCACATGAAAGGCGCGCGCGGGGTCGGGCGGGAATTTTGCGAGATAATCCGCCGCTCCGGTGAGTTCAAAGCGCGGGTCGCCTTTCAGCCACTCAACCATTTTGCCGGTGTTGGCGCTGTAGTAACTGTCGGCACCGCCGCCGTGGTTGTCGCCGTCCGAATGCAGGACAAAAAACGGCGGATGCGCGGGATCAAACGAGCCGGAGGCCGTGAGGCTTTTGTAAAGCTGCTCGAACACATCCGGGTACTGTAGCGCGCCAAAGCCTCCGCGCGCGTCCTCGTTGCCCAGGTAGCGTTCGGCGGGGATGGCGATTATTTTATGCGCGCGTCCTTCCGGATCTTCGTATTTTACATATTCCGGCCTTAGGAGCGACGGGCTGATTTTTGATCCGGCCCAGATGTTCTGGAGCTGCAGCCAGTCCTTTACGGGTGGATTTTCCTGCTCGGACGCGTTTGGCGGCAGCAGGCCTTCGCCCACGCCGGCGTAAGGATATTCCTGGCAGGCGCGGTAGCGGTGGATCGAATCGTACATCACCGCCGTTATGCCCGCTTCGCAAAGCGCGGGGATCATGCGGACGTGAAAGGCGGTCTCCGGGGGGAACATGATGCGCGAGGCTTCGGCGCCGAATGCTTCTATTATGATCCTGCGGTGCCATTCTATCTGTTTTACGATGTTCCGCGCCGGAATGAGCGCCATCAGGGGATGAAAAAATCCGAAACCCGCAAACGCCAGCCGAGGATTGCCGAGCGATGTTTTTTGCGAAGCCATTTCGCGCAGGCCGTTTTTCCAGTTCTTGAAAGCGCCGCCGGCAAGCCCCTCGCGTTCGGCGCGGTCAAGCTGTTCGATCAGCGTGCCGCTCCAGCTTGTCGAGATTCCGGCGTCGGGCAGTGCGCCTGCGATGTACTGCCTGACGGCGTTGGGCAGAAAGTGCATGTAAGGTCCCGCGCGGGACCCGAAGATTTCGTCCTTCTGTCCGTCCCAGTAGCCGGTATCGGTCGCGTTGTAGTAGGGCTGGTGCATGTGTTTGTGGATGCTGTAGTAGATCTTCTGCATGTATCCATTATGCAACGGACCGGAGGTTTTTTGCCAATGCGAACTGATCTACGGCATTTTACATTCAACCGCGAAGACCGGTCGCTTGTCCTCGATCCAGTGGCAGTATTTGAGAAGCTGGGACGCGACCAGATTTTCAAATCTCGGTCCCCGGTCGTCGATGGATGACCAGTCGTAGAGATAAAGTTTGTGCTCTTTTTTTACGGCCCGGATCCTTGGGGCGCCAAAAGGCGGAATTCTGAAGCAGACATATAGATTGTCAGAGAATATCGGCGTTCACTGTAGAAATGCACTAAAAAGCGAACTCTCCCGCCCGGTATTTCCAAATCCAGCAAGAAAACCGGATAATAAATAGGTTCAAGCTGTAATTTAAAACAGCATGCCAAACGGTCTTTCGCCACATGGCGTCCCGGACAGCCCCCGGGATATCCGGCGTAAATTCACCGCTGTTTCAAGAACGCGAGTATCTTCTTGTGTTTTGGCGTGAGTGCTTTTGCATGCGTGAGCACTGCGCCGTCAAGGCTTGCCGCGCATTTGCACTCCGCCGCGCCGGCTGCGCCTTGCGAAAGCAGTTTTTGTATGCCGAGCCGCACTTTACCGAGCGCTTCCTTGTATAAAGCCAGGATGCTTTCGATGTTGGCGTGCTGGCTTGGATCGTCAAGCCAGCAATCGTAGTCGGTGGCAACCGCCACCGTGCAGTAGCAGAGGCCCGCCTCGCGCGCCAGAAAAGCCTCGGGCACGTTTGTCATGCCGACAAGATGGCAGCCGGCGCTCTTGAGAAAAAAACTTTCGGCACGGGTGCCGAGTCGCGGGCCTTCGACGCAGGCGTAGGTTTTGCCGGTGTGAACCGGGATGCCGGCGGACCGGCACGCGTTTTCAAAAGCCGCCGCAAGAACCGGGCATACGGGTTCGGCGGTTGAAATATGCCCGACCATGCCTTTGCCGAAAAACGACGGCTCGCGCCTGCCGCGGGTCCAGTCAAAATACTGCGAAGGCAGCGCAAGCGATCCCGGTGCGATCTCCTGCACGAGACTGCCGGTGGCCGATACGCTGATCACCTGCCGGACGCCAATTGATTTCAACGCCCAGATGTTTGCGCGGAAATTGATCTCACCTGGTAAAATGGAATGATCCGCCCCGTGGCGCGGCAGAAACGCGACTTTTGTGCCGCCTTCCATTATGCCGGTCACAATCGGTGCCGAAGGTTTTCCAAAAGGAGTTACGACGGTTTTTTTTGAAACGGTTTTCATCCCTTCGATTGAATAAAGTCCGGTGCCGCCGATGATGCCGATCATTTGCCAAGCCTCCTTATGGAGCTTTTTAGCAGCTCTTCGCGCGTAAAAAAACCCTTGTCCAGAACAAGCCCGGTCACAAGCGATACCGGCGTGACGTCAAACGCGGGATTATAAACGGCGGTGTTTTCGGGACTCCATCTCACTTTTCCGAACGAACCCATTGCGCCGCGCACCTCAAAGGGCGGGCGTTCTTCAATCGGGATATGATTGCCATCGGGGCAGTTGAAATCAATGGTGCTGTAGGGCGCCGCCGGGTAAAACGGCACGCCGTGATGAGCGGCGTTTACGGCAACTGAATAGGTCCCCACCTTGTTTGCAAAATCGCCGTTTATGGCAATGCGGTCGGCGCCCACGAATATTTTTTGGATCCTGCCCTTGCGCATGAGCGATGCGGCCATGTTGTCGCAGATGAGCGTGTGGGGCACACCCTCTCGGTTTAGTTCCCAGGTGGTTAGTCGGCCGCCCTGAAGAAGCGGGCGTGTCTCGTCCACGAATACGTGAATTTTTTTCCCATCCCTGTGCGCCTGGATGATTATTCCGAGCGCGGTGCCGATGCCGGCGGTTGCCAGCCCGCCGGCGTTGCAGTGGGTGAGGATGTGGTCGTCGGCGGCGACAAGCGCGGCGCCGTTTTTTGCGATTGCAGCGCAGAGCGCGACGTCTTCTTCAAAAATAGATTCGGCCTCGATGATTACCGCCCCGGCGTCAGGGCGCACGCCGCGACCTGCGGCCTTTATCATCCTGTCAACCGCCCACATGAGATTTACGGCTGTGGGGCGTGCGGCACGCAGGAGATGCGCAGCCTCATTAAAATCATCCATTGAAAGATTGCCGCGCTTGTCTTCGGCATATTTTGCGAGCGCAAGCGCCGCCGCCACGCCGATCAGGGGGGCGCCGCGCACCTTGAGATCCAGGATGAAGCCTGCCATCTCGTGCGGCGTGCGCGCCTCAAGCCAGATTTCCTTGTCCGGAAGAAGCTGCTGGTCAAGGGCAAGCAGCTTGCCTCCTTCGAGCTTGAGGCCGGTGGAAAACATTTCTTTCATAGCGTCCGGTCTCCACGTTTTGAAA
>Ga0208375_1002451_pt1 | contig 17499 bp, 19 predicted proteins | sample RifOxyD1_FD_184038 | JGI IMG/M metagenome (GOLD analysis project Ga0208375, IMG submission 184038) | Soil microbial communities from Rifle, Colorado - Rifle Oxygen_injection D1 (SPAdes) | ecosystem: Environmental > Terrestrial > Deep subsurface > Rock core/Sediment | place: Rifle, Colorado... | reverse complement strand
GTCGAGCTGGCACCAATCGCCGGCCCAGTTTTTTGCGGAAGAGACAGTGGTAATCCATCGAGGTTCAGGGTTTTAATAAACGAAGTTACCTGGATGGGAACAACCAATTCCCCTAATGACGAATGGGTTGTCGTGATAAATTGACGTTCAGCGTATTCTCGGTAGCTGAGCTCATCCCGGGGAGAGAATTACATAGACAGGCGTATGATAAGAGGGAGTTGGCTGGTCTGGTTAAGCGGGGAGATGATGGTGCTTTTTCTCCATAGGGGTTTGAGTTGGAAGCGAGGGTTTGGCTTGAAAGAGAAACTGCCCAGCGATGGGCTTTTGATTTATCAGCAAATGAAAAGCAACGAAGCCCCGCGGGCTGGACGATATTAGAACCTGTTTGATGGAAAGTTATTAAAGCTTGGTGATCCTATTTCTTGATTTAATAATGTCGGGTAATAAATTAAGAAATTCTGACCTATTTTCCGGATTTACGCCTAAATCGTTTTGACAGTTTAAAAATAGAGTTTTAGTTTCTTCATCAAGCAGAATATTGGGATATGCCGAATAAAACCATATAAGAAAAACAGAAATTAGGGGAGTTTTTTCTTTGGTAAGAATCTGATACATCGCGCAGGTATCCCATAAGAAAAATTCAGTCAACTTAAAGTGAAATTTATATACTCCATCGGAATCTTTATCCGCGTGTTTAAAAAAATTCTGTGCCTCTCTAATTTTGTCTATAACTTCTTTTTGTTTTTCCGGTCTAATAAATCTTTTAACATTCTCGTCTAAAAAAGATCGTCCTAAATTTTGTTTTTTAAGTAATGTATTTAGCACTTCGTGGGCCGCAGCAGAAAGCGTATGGATTGATATCGGATCAGAATTAGTTAAGAAAAGCGTAATGGCTATTTCTAATTGCCTCTTGGCGACATCTAATTTTGAAACATTTATATACGGAGGTTTACTCATTTTTATATATTAGCTCAAAACCATCCCTAATAGCTATATTCATATTCCGGATTTAATTCCTACTCTCTAATCATCCTTAATAAGTTCATTATACCCAGAGCGCATAGCGGTTACGAAATCATCGTCTTTTTCTATAAAAATTTTGCTATACGCATAATCTACCAATTTTTGCAATTCTTCAATATATTTTACATTGTTAATAGCAATGTTTTGTATTTTCCCATCATTTTCCTCAAGAGCCACTGGGAAAAAGAGTCCAGCGTCTTGGAGCTCTTGTAATCTTTCCACATTATGCGATCCGGCAACCCTAACCGGAATATGCTGTGGCTCTACTAAATTTGGTAAGTACTTATGGGCAAATCGGTGTCTAATTTGATAGATACCATTTTTCACTCCACTTTTTCTGATTTTTTTATCGTATTCCATAAGACGTTCTCTGGACTCTAATTTAAAAAAGCATCTATAAAAACGTCTTTGACGTTCTTTCGGGGGAAGAGAATCCTCAATCTCTTTATCTAAATGAGGCAGATAAAGCCCTATTGCCTCGGTATATACAAAACAACCTAAAGCAGTAATAAAATTTGCCCCATTTTCTTTTCTGGCTGCAGTATGGAGATCGCCCATCATCCAACCCTGTATTATATCTTTGTAGAATTTTTCTAAATTTACGTCTTCCATTTATTTTTCTATTTTTGATCGTTTCTCTTTCGACCATTTTTCAAAAATAATCTCGGCTGATGCGCGCATACTGTCTCGGATTTTTTCTATTTTCCCGTCCGAATACTTTTCGCCGTCCTCTATGAGTTTTCGGCACTGTTCAATAGATAACATAAGTTTTGGTGGAGCTTAACTTTTAGACGGTGCATTATCTATCGGTTTTTAACACTATACAAATGGCGGGCAATTTTTCACTTCGCAGAAAGGAATAATATTTTTCCACCCTATAATCCACAATCTTGGGATTTTCTGCACGAAGTTGCTTCGCAATTTCTTTAACCGCTCTAACATTCTCTGGCTTACGACCAAAGAGGTAGATATTTTGCGCTCCACGGTTTATTTTACCAGTTATACGCTTAATATAGGGCGCATAGCCTTCGTGTTCCAGCTTACCTTTCTGGGCAACAAATAGTATACCCATTTTAATGTCGTCCCGAACAAATTCCCAATCTCGTATATCGTCACCAGATTCAAGGCTCGCAAATGGTTCCAGAAAATTAAAGAAATTTTTAGTTTCTTGGAACTCACGATTTGTTGGTGCGCTGGGATAGAGCCTTTTCCCCATCAACCTAATCTCACGTAAGAGTATGCGAGTGAACAAGCCCTTTCTCTCCATTTTTTCAATGACATCATAGGTCTTATTCAGGCCAGCATCAGCGTTCAATGCTGGGCGTAATACATTGGCGAAAAAATAATCAGTTGACGTTCCGTTATCCTGCTCCTCGCACAATATCTTCTTTGTTAAAGCAAGATTCAAAGCCTTTTGCATTTCGTCCGATAGATATATTTTTGCCGTATGCAAAACGCCTTTTGTGACGTAGTGTGTTGCCGCATTAACAATATTCTTATCGTGATTTTCGTAATGTTGCATCCTGACAATTACTTTGCCCTTACGCAAAAACGACTCAATATTTTCCTGGTTCACCCATACAATATCAACCCCCTTCGTAATTAAGCCCTCCGCCTCTTTGTTAATTTTTTTTGATGCAAGATTGATGCGTGACCTTATATCTCTTTGTATAAACTGCTTTTCCCGCCCCGACCAGAATTTGAGTAAAAATCTATCAATTTTTGTCAACCACGAATCAAATTCTTCTGGATGCTTGTAGAGATAAATAAGTAACACCAGAAGAAGGAGCCAGCCACTCCACGGCAATATTACTTTTAGCCCGCCCCAGGCTATTATTATGGTGTTTACGCCTTCCATAGTTATTGCTTTTTTTCAACTTCTTTAATACAATCTTCCTTGCTGCAACTCACCTTCACGCCATTATCCTCAAAAAATGAGTGTAGATTTTCATCCGTAATAATTTCTCCACAAAAAGCGCATCTAATTTTCCCAGACAAAAAGTCATCCTTAAGCCCAAGTTTTTCAAGGACTGGGAGCAGGTCATTATCGTGCACAAATTCAAGCTCTTCTTTTTTAATATTATTTTCTTCCATAATTTATTACTCGAATTTTTTCATAAAATTGTTAATTGCTTCTGCTATATTTTTGCGGCGAGCAACGAGAAAATCACGATAGCTTGAAATTTCCCAAAGTTTCTTTTCCAGAGGAATGAGTTGAGATACGAGAGCTTCTTCCCCGCGTTTTGCAATAACTTCTTTTTCAAGATAAACAACCGGTTCTTTATTCAAAATCTGACGATTAGTTTTACCACCAATAAATGCGAAGTTAGCAATTTCGTTTATTTCTTTTTTGTCATAATTATCTTTTAAGAGTGATTTTGGAAAAATATGATGGTATTGAATTGTATGAGCGTTTCCCGTGTGTTTCTCCGAAAGTTTAAGACCAGACCACCAATCCTTTGCCCCATTTTGCTTCAAAACAAAATAAAGCATTGAGAAGAATGGACTTCTAATGCCTCGGTTATAGAGATCTTCGGAATCAACGTTAAACTTTTTAACGTGTAAAAATAACTGCTGAATAAGTTCATCAAACTTTTTACCCTTGAATAGTATCCCCAGGTCAGCATCAAGAATTGATTCAGACGAACCCATACTATAATGTCCGCGCATATGAGCAAAATAAAACCATTTTAGTATTTTATTCTCTTCCTCTGGCGTTATTGCTTCATTCTTTTTTAAGATCCAAAAAATAGAAATTGGAATAAGCAAAAATGGCGAAGAAAGATAAGAAAGATTATCTATGTCTGCATTTTTTCGGACGAAGCTGATTGCGAAACGTAGCCCCTCCATAGCTTCTTGCCACGATGCTTTTAATTTCTCTTTACTGATCTTGCCCACTGTCTTAAATCTACTTTGATGAGTTGCAAAAATAACCATCATACGAACAGGTAGCCCGGTTTCAATAACATACTCTGCGTCATCCTTAAACTCACTGGCAAAATCCTCAATTAACTTCATAAAGCCCTTCCAGCGAGACGTAATTTGTGCCAATGCCAAATCAGAACCACGCAATTTGATACCCAAAGAATTTACCCTTACAAAAATATCCGTCACCTCCTCATAAGACATATCTTGTGTTAGGCGCTGCATAACATACTGATAATTTTCAATGTTTTTAACTTGCTGCAATCTTTTAGAATACTTTTTGTAACGCGGATCTTGTAGGGAGGTAATCCCTACCTTCTCAAGTATTTCGCTAAAATCTTTCGTAAAAATATCTGAAACGGGAACCCAAAGTGGATCATTCTGTAAAGAACGACTGGCCACAACAAAAGTGCGTTTACGCATTTCTTCTTGAATATCACGCTCTGCTTCCTCCTCTTCTTCTACATCTTCAACGTTGGCGGTAAAATCATTCTCCTCCACCTCTGTAATTTCAACTGGAGGGCCTTCGGGGTGTTCTAAATTAAATAGAATATCAATCGGCTTCCTGCGATTTCTAACCTGAACAAGCTCGCCGTTTAATATCGCAGCAAGAGAAGTGATACGCTGTTGTCCATCCAATAAAAGTAATTTTTGAGAATTTGTCGGAGTTTTACTTGATTTTACGGCAAGTTCCCTTGTTTCTATTTCTTCTTCTGTCTCCCAAACTAAAATCGTGCCGGACGGATAACCACGGTATAAAGAATCAAGCAAATCACGAACACGAGTTGCCGGCCAAACATAACGGCGCTGCATTTCCGGCAAGGTTAATTCTCCGTGCTGAACTTTATCTACTAATTCTCTGACTGAAATATCTGTTTTTGGCATAGTCTTTAATTTTTTATAACCTGCTTATTCTTTAAACTATTTGAATATATTAAAAATTTGATCAACGGTTAAGCCAATGTCCTTACCCACTCTTAATAAAAGTGCGATCAATTGAGAAACATTACCTACCGACGCTAATGATTCTTTAATTTTTTCCAAAAACTTTTTCTCCTTGCTATCCTCGTCAAATTTAGGAATTTTTTCATCTATTCTACTTTGGATCTCGAGAAGCATTTGTATCTGGAAAGATTGATTTTGTTGTTGGGTTTGACTAATAATTGTAGTTGGCATCCCGCTAAATGGAGCTGGCTCGTCTGAAAAGTATTCAGCGTGTAATCTTGCTATTAAGCCGCCTAATTTCATCCTATAGGCCGATATCTTAATATAATGATGTGGAATCATCCCTCTTTGATCCATAAATTCTGGATCAAGCTTAAAACTGTCATAATTTTTAGCAGAAACACCATTAAGCTCGTTAATAGTATTATTAACTTGAGTCCAAAGAGTTTTATCTGAGCTGCGGTCGAGTGGGTTTTCGAGTTTTGGGGCCTGAGCTAAATACCCTTGTAGTTCGGAATAAATTGGCCTAATTTTTTCTTTCATATTTATTCCCCCCAAAGTTCGGAGATTTTATCCTTAATTTTTTGCTCAAAAAGGTCGATCAGTTTTTTATTAGCTTCAATGATTTTTTGTTCTTCTTCAATTTTTTCCACAATTTTCTTTTGAGTTTCAAGAGAAGGAAGTGGAATTAAAACATTGGAAATATCTCCATTATTTATCAAGGCAATACCTGCGCTATTTGAAATCGTGGTTAAATCAAAGCCCAATAAATAAGTGTATAAATACAAAGGGTATAGTTTATTATTATCAAGCACTGTTATTCCCATACAATTGTTATCAATGAGACAAGGAATCTTTGTTATGCGTTTTTTATTTGTCGCGATAGCCGCGCCTCTTTTTGGGAAAATAATACTATCTATTGGTAATAGCTCTTTTTTTGTTGATCTAATCCAATGACTTGCAGTCCTAATTTCATTTTGATTTTCTGATAAATTCATATCGCTAACTTTTATACACGCTACCTTACCATCATCATTAAATTCAGTTAGAACATATCCATTATTTATTTTAATTTCACTACCCAGTTTAATCTTCTCCCACTTCGGATCAATTTTAATGGTAGGTTTGTAGTTATCTACTATCTGCTTTGCGCCGTCTATGATTTTTTGATAACCATCAAGTTCTGCAACAATTTCTTTTTGAACTTCAATTAAAGGAAGGGGAATTTGAATTTGTTTTAGATACTCCCTTGATAGGTGTTTGAGCCCTACTCCCCTAAAACCAGCGTTAAGAATGTTTATATTATTTTTAAGAAAGTAATATAAAAATTTATTATTCAATTTCTCGGAATTACTTTTTATAACAAAGACGTCGGCAGACGTAGAAAAACTAATTGAAATATGAACACTCGCGGAGCCACCTGTTCCTAAAATTAAAGCCTCTTCTCTATAATCAACAGCATCTAACCATTTATCTTGATTTTGACCTGAAGTGAAAAAGGGATATTTACCCGTTGGTATACCGTCGCCAGCCCTTCTATCTGATTTTTGTAAAAATCCAATAAATTCCCCTAATCTTATCATCGGCCATTTGACATTAGTGTAATCGATTGCGGCAAGATAGCGATCGGCGGAGAGATTATAGTCGCCGTTTTCTGCAATCTTATCTTTTTTAACAATGCTGGAAAATACTTTTTCGTCTTTACCTAAATTAAATTTTTTACCTCCTTGAACCGTCTTTCTGTATTTTTCCAAAACAGCCAACGCCTTTGGCAAGTCATTTTTATCAATTGGTCTTCTTTGCGCGCCCAAGTCAAAGCCGTCATTTTCAACTTTAACGAACAAAATTTCTTTAGTTTGTCTCACAATGGTATTATCAAAAAATAAAATACTGGTCTTAACACCTGCATAAGGATTGAATGCGCCTTGCGGCAATGAAGCCACCGACCAAAGTCCATCTTCAACCAACATCTTACGAAGCTGTTTATAGGCGTTACTGGATTGAAAAATTATGCCCTCTGGCACTATTATACCGGCCCGGCCTTTATTATTTAGATGTTCCATTATATATGCCACGAAAAGCACCTCAGAGCGATTAGCTTGCACGCTGAAGCGTTTATGGGGGCGTATGCCGCCTCTTGGTGTCATAAAGGGTGGATTTGCCATCATTACATCGAAACGCTCGTTCCACTTCTCTTCGCTCGTCAGCGTGTCGTATTCGTGGATATTCGGGCTTGGAAAGCCGTGTAGATACATATTCACAAGTGAGAGCTTCACCATATCAGGTGAAATATCGTAGCCAGCCAAATTGCCCATTAGGCGCTTCTTTTCATCTGGTGTAAGTGGCTTACTCTTGTTTGATTTGAGAATATGCTTATAGGTGGAAATAAGGAATCCCGCCGTTCCGCAAGCTGGGTCAAGAATCGTTTCATCTTTTTTGGGGTCAACGACTTCGACAATAAAATCTATGATGTGCCGAGGCGTCCTTAATGAACCAATATCTCCCTGAACGCTTAAAATAGATAAAAGATATTCATAGGCATCTCCGAGATTTTCACTGTGGTCGTAAGTAAAGCCGTTTATTTCTTTTAGAAAAAGACTTAATGTTTCTGGGTCACGGTATGGCAGAACGGCGTCTTCGAAAATGTCCCTAAAGAGTTGGGGTAAATGAGGATTTCGGGACATCTTAGTAATTGCTTCACCATAAAGATTCAATCTTTCGTGTCCGCCGAGTTTTGGGTCCATCAACTTACTCCAAGCATATTTTCCATAGCCATCAGTAAAAAATTGGGGTTTCCCTTTTGGTAAAGCCATAGATTCCTTATCCATATCGTCCATAAATTTATAGATAAGTGCCGTAGTTATTTGATCAACTTGCGCCTTAGGATCAGAAACTTTACCCACAAGAATATCGCGGGCTGAATCAATTTTTATTTTTATTGCTTGAGTCAACATAATTTACAGATATGCATTAAGAGAAATGTAATCCTTAACGTATTCAGGCACGATTGGAATCCAACCATTTAGCGCTTGGAGATCGGCTAAAGTAAGCGCCGGATTGGTGGCAAGTCTTGGGTATTCACCCTTTTCAATAACATCGCGCACTTCGTTGTCGGTAATATATGCCTTTAGATAATTTTTCAGTGGTAGAATATATTTACTCTCCGGCTTATATATGGCAACGAATTTTTCGAACTCTTCTTCTAAGAGTTCGTCCTTAGTCTTAAATTTAGTGATACCGCCGAAAATCTTTTCGATAAGCTCCCTTAAACCAATGCGACGGTCAATCTTTACCGCTTTACGTAGTTTTTCAAGATTGAAATAATCTTCTGGCTTATCAAATATCTTGTCCTTCACGTATTCCTCAACCGCATTGAAATTACCCTCGGCATATTTTTCTTTAATAAATGGGTCGGCTTTTATAGTTGATTCAAATTTTTCGAAAATCTTGCGATCAACTTTCATTCCCTCAAAACCAATAGTTTTTTCCGTAAATGTTTTAAGTGGATCTGGCTGGAAAACACTTATTTCGTCAATTTTAACTCCTCCTGGGCCATCGCCGCCCGTGCCAGTTCCTGGGGGCAGTGTAATAATTTCATCATAATCGTATTTTTCCTCAAAGTATTCGCAGTTAGCGAAGAAATCAAAAAGCTTAAAATTATCTTTTTGCACCTTAGCTTCCTGCACGTCGCCAGCCTCTTTCTCGGAATGCGCAAAGGCATATCTACGAGTGCCGCGTCCTTTAATCTGAATAAAGTCGGTCGGCGAGAAAATCGGGCGCATTAAGCAAAGATTCAAAATGTCTTCGCAGTCGTAGCCGGTGGTCATCATACCCACCGTCACGCACACTCTTGTCTTACTGGAACGATACCCTTCTAAAAATCTCGTGTGTCCATTAAGATTATTATTGGCAAAACTTACCGTAAAATCTTGAGCACTTGGAATGTTTGAAGTAACTTGAACGGCGAAATCAGAATTATACTTGCCGGGATAAAGCTGGTCGGCAAACTGATTAAGTATTTGAGTTATTTTTGATGCGTGCTTTTGACTCACGCAAAACACGATACTTTTGCCAATCTCTCCCGTGAGAGGATCCTTTAAAGCATTCTCTATAAAGGTTTTGCAGAGAATTTTATTTGTCTTATCTGAAAAGAATTTCCTTTCAAAATCGGTGTGGAAAAAGACTTGCTCTTCTTCCTTGCCATCTTCGGTTTCCACCATAAGCGCATATCCTTTTTCCGAAAGAAGATCTGTCGTTATTTCAGTCCGGGCATCTGCAACAATAGGATTAACGAGATAGCCTTCCTTTACTCCATCTAAAAGACTGTAGCTGAAAGTTGGTTTTTCGGTTTCGCAGCCAAACGTTTTATAGGTATCCAAGAGCTGGCGACGCTCCCACGCTCGAGGATCTCTGGAATTAAGTTTTGCCGGATCAATGCCTTTTAAGTAATTTTTAGGGGTAGCAGTCAGGCCGAGTTTGTAGCCGACAAAGTATTCAAATACGGCCCGGCTATTGCCGCCGATTGAGCGGTGGGCTTCGTCTGAAATTATTAAGTCAAAATCTGTGGGAGAAAAAAGTTTTTGATATTTATTATCAAAGGAGAGGCTCTGAACAGTAGAAACAACGATCTCCGCCTTACGCCAATCATCACGATTCTCTTTATAGATAACTGTGGTGTAGTCTTTAGCTAACCATTTTTTGAAATTTTTATTGGCTTGATCTTCGAGCTCTAAGCGATCAACGAGAAATAATATGCGTTTCGCATTTCCGGTTTTCAGAAACAATTTAATAGCTGCCGCGGACACAAGGGTTTTGCCCGTCCCTGTTGCCATTTCAAAAAGATAGCGATCATTGCCTTTGCGGGCTGATTCTTGCAAAGCTTCAATAGCACGAAGTTGATAAGGACGCAGAAACTTTAATCCTTCAGCGTCAATTAAATTTTTTTGTCCTGATTCATTTATCCATCGCGGATCGCTCCTATAATCAGGTTTTTGGGTAAGAACGATGTAATCTTCTTCGACTTTCTCATTACTAATCCGTTTCATATCCGGCTTAAATTGCTCAACGTGCTTCAATGATTTTGGAGTCGGAAACTGTATAACAACCGTAGGATTACCACGCTCTAAATCCCAAAAATAATGAAGGTTGCCATTTGATAAGAAAATAAAACGAACGTTTAACGATTGAGCATATTTCCGGGCCTGTTCTTTCCCGTCTAATGGATCCCTATCTTCAGATTTAGCCTCTAATACGGCGTAAGGGAAGCCCTCCTCGTCCAGTAAAAGAAAATCAACGAAACCGTTTGATGTCTTTTCAAAGTCATTTCCAAGAGCATCAATGGCTTTTTTGGTAAGTTTTACGTTATTTTCCAAAACGATATTCGCCTTGCCATTTTTATCATCAAAAAACCTCCAGCCGGACTTCTGAAGTAGATTATTGATCTTGATTCGCGCCTTAGCTTCTTTTTGCATCCTTTATTAACTTTACGTCTTTTTCCGATAAATTTCAATCAAAAAACTGCCTGGCGATGGGTGGTTTATTTCCTGCTTAATTTCCACGAGAAATCAGTAGTTTTTTCCTTATCTTTTGAATTTTTGAAATAACCTCTTCTGTCCATTTCATTAAATAAAATATCAAACGCTTTTCCTAATCTAAGCTCACCGGCATCGTCATTTTTATAAATATAGGTTATTTTTATATTTTGTTTTTTCCTCTTTTTCATATTTATTTATGCCAAAACTGAATTACTTTTTCCTGTTTGGCAAAATCTGTATTAAGAAAATGTTTGTGAGGCACGATACCAATTCTCCATAAATCCAGCCTATCAGCGTCCCAGCAGGTTTGAACGGTAATGTCGTCGCTCTTGGCCCGTGGATCGCTGTGATACTCGCAAGCGAAAACCAGTTGGTTTAATTGCTCCGATGAAATAGCTAAAGGATTTGTGCTTTTATTATATAGCTCCTTAATAAAAAGACTTGCTCTACGGCCGTGTTCTTGGTCGGGACCTTCGTTCTCTCTTTTTGAGTCGTGAAGATAAGAAAAGAGGTAAACAACTTCGAGGTCTGCTTCGGTATATTTGGCCAAGTAGCGACCGATTTCTTCAACTCTTTTCCAGTGGGATAATCCGTGATCGGAACCAATATCCAACTTAAATTGCTTTGTTATTAAATTGAGGAGCTCTTTTTGTAATTTCTTCTTTGTAGTTTCGTCCACAGCTTAATTATAGCTTCTTATTGACTGTGTTCCAGATCACTCTCTAACGCTTGGGCGGCTGATCCTACGTCGCCTTCGTATACCTCGTCTGCCAACGCCTTCAGCTTCTCGTCCGCTAACGCTTGGTTCCTCTGCACCGACTTGTAAATCACCGGGTAGTGCTTCTTCTGCAACTTCACCCCGGCCACTTCGAACTCTTTTTGTTTGATTGGCTTTGCCATCATTTTTTGTTAATCAATTTATTAAAAAATATATTTCAGATACTTTTCTTTCAAGTTTGCTAAATTGATCAACCTGCCTAAACTTTCGATTACTCCAACTCTTGCAAATGTAGGCATACCGGCAAGACATCCCGATGAATTTAAGAACGCGCCTCCGCCTGAATTACCCTGCTCAATTTTTGCGGAACTAACGAAATACGTATCAAAACTTGAAACCCCCGCCACTAATAATTCCTTCCGTGGCTGTTAATTGTGTTTTTGGGATGCCTAAAAATTCACTCCCACCGATTGCGGGATAGCCGATAACTACTATTGCTTCGCCGATCTCAAGGCGATCGAGTGGGCAAATTTCCGGAAAGGCGTTAAAGGATAATAATTTTGTCCTCGGTGCGCTGGGCCCTCCTTCTGAAAACTGTCCTGTCTCTGGGTCATAGATTATTTTATTTCCGGATGAAATCGGCTCTGTGACCTTAAGAAAAGAAAAATCTACTAATACCATTTCTTCTTGTGAGGCGACGCTTGGATAATAGATAGGTTGAGCATAATAAATTCCATTTTCGCCAGCATCCACAAGACAGGGAGGAACTCCTGCCGGTGGAGTTTTTGCATATTTTGTAATGTGGTTGTTCGTTAAGACTACAATGCTATTATTTACTCTCCCTATAACAATCCCGGAACCCGTTACAATACCTTCTGACATTTGGCATAATACATAAACGATATATTTTTTATTTTGGCCAACAATTTCCGAAGTTTTGTATATTTTTAGTGGCGGTATCAATGGTTTATAGTTCTGCGGGGGAGTAGTTGGTGTGGGCGGAGGTGGTGTTGGCTCCGGAGGCACCGTGGTTATTGGCACCGTTATAGACGGCTGCGATTCTCCCGTCGTTTCTTGTTGATTTGTAGATATATTTTGAGTCCCCTCTTTTTTATACTGCTCAAAAACTATAACCACGCCAATAATAATTATTACCCAAATGATAGGTATTGGAAGAAAACCGTTTTGATATTTATTATTTTCTTTCATAAAAAGCTCGCCGCCAGCGATAATCCTTTCGGACTACCCACCACCCTTTCGGATGATGACCACTACAGGTGCTCTGACGACGAGCTCTTTATCCTGTAGTGGGTTTTTACGCCGTATCTCGTAGTAAAACTACGGGGGTTAGGCGACTAATTTTTCTGATTTTAAGATAACATAAGCAGCCGATAAATCAAATTAAAAAACTGTGCAAAAATGGCTTGACAGCAATTCTTGGTTTGTTAAAGTTAAGATAGGATAAATTTTACAAGTCAATAAGCCGCCAGTAGTCGGGTTCGGCGACTACCTCGAATATCGAGAATTATAGTTGCGAGGCTTCAAAATAGTAACGTATTACGTTATTTTTTGATACTCGATCTTTAATTCTCAAAACATTAACCGGGTATTACGTAATACAGCCGGTTTTTTGTTTTTGATATTCTCGAAGGCGAGAGTCGCACTCGCCGCTGAATGCCAAACAAATAGCAGACCCTCAATTTTTTATGCAGAAAAGACCATTAAAAGTTAGGAAAGTCGCTATCGCCGAAGAAATTCCTTTAGAAGAAAGGAAGAAAGCGCTCTGGCAATGTTTTGATATTCTTTTGAGTCAAAATCAAAAACAGCAAAAAACTTATTTCAAAAAAAATGGAACAAGATAACCAAAAACAAAAATTTCCCGGATTTCCACTTGAACCTATAAGAAATTACTGGGAGTATCCCAGAATGATGAATGGGTATTGGCATCAACTTTCTGGTTCAGAACAAAAGGTTTTAGATTATATTTTAAGACATACCTGGGGTTACAAAAAGACAGCAGATTTTATTTCTTATAGTCAGTTTACGAATGGCATAATCAAAAAGAATGGTGAAGTGCTGGATTACGGATCTGGGATTAAATCAAGTAAAACTTTAAGAAAAGCTTTGCGAGGACTCAAAGACAAAGGTTTCATTGAAACGGTAAAAAATCCCGGGAAAACCATCTTCTATAAATTAAAAATTGACTCAAGTGGAATAAAAAGCAATAAACTGGGGGAAAAAGTAAATAAGGGTGTGGGAGAAAGTAAAGAGGTCGGGGTGGGAGAAAGTAAAGACACAATAGAAGGTATTACAATAAAAGATTATACAAAAGAGGGTTTTTCTTTAGAAAAACTTATTGACGCTTACAAGAAAAAGGAAACGAGGTTAAGGCCCTACTTTGGGGGCAATGAGATGCGATGGGTAGAGAGAAAAGGGCGAGGGAGATGGGAGGTTATTCCTAAAGAAGGTGGCTTTTGGCTTGAATTTGCTGACAAAGAATCGAAAATTGAGTGGAGATAAATGTATGACGCTAAAGAGAATATCAATCAAGACAAAGAAGCAATTATGCGAAACGTAAGCAAATCAACAACGAAAGAACCGAAGGGATCAGCCAAGCAGTTTGCATTTCTAAAATACTATTTGAGCGAACAGATCGAAGGGCAACCGAATCCTTGTTTTGGGAATGCCTACCGGTCAGCTACGAAAGTGGGATATTCGAGGAGTTACGCAAAGAAGATTCTCTCTCTTTCAAGAAAGCAAAATAGTGAGAATAGTTTAGTGAGAGTGGTATCAGAACAAATCCGAAAGGGTCTACCACGGGCGATAGAAGAAGCGGGCATCGGGAGCGATTACGTCGCAAGTTTATTGAAACGGTTAGGCGACAAAAACGATAAAAAAATGTACCGAGGACGGCTTATTGACACCGGTGATCCTGATTCTCACGCAGCGAGGGTTGCTTTAGAAAACGTCGCAAAATTATTAGGACTATATGAGCCCGATAAATTCGACATCAATCAGTTCAGCAACTTCTCCGATGCAGATATTGAGGCAGAACTCTCCGGAATTATATCAGAAGTATCAGAGGGGCTTGCTGTTATCAAAAGAAGTCAAAAGAAGGGCGGCAAATAATCTTTGCAGAAGCTACGAGCCAACTGGCAAGGCAGAGGAGTTTATTAAGTTGGTAGGCAGCAATCAGATGTTTGTGAATATGTTTATCGGCGCGAATAGCACCGGCAAGACCGCAACCGGTGTGAATATCGTAGCGAACATTATTTACGGCCCGCAGAATAAATACTTTGAACACGAATTATTCCAAAGGTTTCCTTACATAAAACGGGGCCGCATTATATCAGATCCCACCAGTATCAAAGAGAAGATAATCCCGGAGTTAAAGAAATGGTTTCCAAAGAACGACGCTAAAGAGATACCGGAGGCGACCTACCAGACAGCCAAAGAAGGAGTGAGTTACGAGCGCAAGTTCAGGACGAACAACGGCTGGGAGATCGACATAATGAGTAACGAGCAAGACGTGAAAGAATTTGAATCGGTTGATCTTGGTTTTTTATGGATTGATGAGCCGGTGTCCAAAGACAGGTTTATGGCAAGTATAGCAAGAGGCCGGCTGGGAATGATTATATTCTGGACGTTCACTCCCTTAACCTACTCGGCGTGGATTAAGGACTGGTTAGACCAACACGCCGGCACCGACGCTGATTACGTTGAGGTGGAGATGGAAGATTCGTGTATTACTCACGGCGTCCGGGGCTTCCTTGAACATTCAAACATCAAGAGAATTGCGGATTCATACCCGGAAGACGAGAAGCAAGCCAGGGTGTTCGGAAAGTTTGGGCACTTGGTTGGGAGAGTCCATAGGGCATTCAAACGTAAGATTCACGTAGTTAGAGCCTTTCCGCTTACCGAGAGGGCTTACACGACCTATATGGCCTTAGACCCGCACCCGAGAGTGGGAGATCACGTTCTTTATATGTCCGTTGACAGAAAGGGCCGTAAGATAATCACTGGAGAATTGATTACGCAAGGGTTGGTCAGGGATTTAGCGGCCAAAATGAAATCCTTTGAAGCTTCAATGAATTATCGAATCGAGGGCAGGTTGATAGATCCGTCAGCTTATAATGATGATCAGCACAAAGAAGAAGCAAGCGTAGGTAGTCAGTTATTCGATCTTAATTTCAACTTCAATAAGGGTTCAAAGGATTTAATGGCGGGGATAAAAAGAACTAATGATGCTTTGGATTATGAAGTGATAGAAGGAAAGTTTATCAGAGAGCCGGAGTTATTCATATTTGATTCGTGTCCAGTGGCAATCAAACAACTTGAAGAATATGTTTGGAGCGAGTGGAAAGGCCCGAGTAAGGACAGTAAAGAACTCAACGCGCACCCAAAGGATATAAATGACCATCAGGTCGAGAACATTCATAGATTACTAATGGCAGAGTTCAGCTTTATTCCTTATCAGTTAATACAAAATGTTATTGAAGAAGAATTTAATCCGGATCCTTACGATTGGTATTAGGCAAAAATTACGAGAGCAAAACAATCATCTGATTATTTAACTGACGATTTAGGACTTATTCTATTCGCAAATAAAGAGTAATTTCAGGGGGGAGATTATTTACCACGACAATTTATGAGAAACTTACCTTACAAGCCAACAGAAAAACAAAAACTGATGATGGAAGCGGTTAATGATTATTTTGGAGAAATAAATGCTGAAGAACAAAAATCAGCCAGAAAGATTTCCTTGTGGCTGATGGGAAAAAGGCGAGGAGTTGATTTAACTGAAGAAGAAAAAGAGATTTCTGGGACGATTAGAACAAACTTGAGTGATAAGCCCTACGTTTCTTTATTGACCGCGGACTACCCTCATAAATGCCCTAATTTCGCATTGAATGTTAAAAGTTGTGAGGGAGGCTAAAAATAAGAGGGTTAAGGGGTAGTTTTGTGCTTTTTAAGAAACTGATTTAGGTCTTCTTCGTCAATTCTAAAAACTCTGGGGGTTAACTTGATAGCTTTTAATTTCCCAGTTTTGATCCAGCGATAAACAGTAAAAATAGAGATATTTAATTTCTTGGCTATCTGTTCTGAAGTTAAAAGTTGTTCTAATGCTTTTTTCCCCTTCATAAATTTATGATAATTTATTTCAAAGATACGTCAACATATGTCAACTTGACTTGACACACCCCTTTGCCCCTTGTTATACTAAGGGTGTTGAGGAAAAGTCCGATTTTAGAAAGGTTATTTTATTTGCTAAAATAACATTGGAGCTGGAATCGGTTTTCCTCAACAGATAACCTTTCTTCCAGCTCCTTTGTTTTACAAAACTATGAACAAACCTAAAGTCGGGCTTTATGCCCGGGTAAGTAAAAATGACGGCAGCCAAGACCCGGAAAATCAATTAAAACCACTGCGAGAGCTTGCCAGCGCGTTAGGAGGCGAAATCGTGGAGGAATATGTAGATAGGGCATCGGGCAGCAATGGCGACAGAATAAATTTTTTAAGGATGTTGAAAAACGCTAACGAAAGAAAGTTTAATCTACTTCTTGTTTGGAGCTTGGACAGAATATCAAGAGAAGGAATACCAAATACTCTTGGCTATCTTCAAAAGTTAAAGGGCAACGGTATTGCCGTTAAATCGCTTACAGAAAGCTGGCTTGATACCAGAGATGAGGGAATAGGAGAGTTGTTGGTTGCCATTTTCTCTTGGATTGCTCAGCAGGAAAGAAAGCACTTGATTGAAAGGATAGGTGCCGGACTCGATAGGGCCAGGGCGGAGGGCAAAAAACTTGGAAGACCCAACGGTTCTAAAGATAGCAAAAAAAGAAAGAGATCGGGTTACCTTTTAAGATGGCAAAACAATAAGGTTGTCGCTTAAATAAAAATCAAAATATAATGCAAGAAATAAGAAAAAGAGCAGCAATTTACATAAGAGTTAGTTCGGATGAAGCCAAGAAAGAGGGTTATAGTCCCGAAACTCAAGAGGAAAAATTGAGGGGGTTTGTGATGGCGAATAACTACGAATTAAACGAAAAACACGTTTACAACGTTGATTTGGGTTGTTCTGGGTCAACCGATAAGAGGCCGGGGCTGCAGAAACTTCTAAAGGACGCCAATAACAAAGAATTTGATATTATTCTCGTTTATAGACAAGACAGGTTTTTCAGAAATCTTAGATTGCTGTTGAATACCGTTGCTGATTTAAGGGAGCTGGGAATAGAGTTTAAGTCCCTTACTGAACCTTTCGACACCACAACCCCCACGGGGAGGGCTATGTTCGCTAATGCGGGAGTATTTGCTGAATGGATGAGGGAGGTGGGCTTAGAATCGAGAGATGAA
>Ga0208375_1002450_pt1 | contig 17501 bp, 16 predicted proteins | sample RifOxyD1_FD_184038 | JGI IMG/M metagenome (GOLD analysis project Ga0208375, IMG submission 184038) | Soil microbial communities from Rifle, Colorado - Rifle Oxygen_injection D1 (SPAdes) | ecosystem: Environmental > Terrestrial > Deep subsurface > Rock core/Sediment | place: Rifle, Colorado... | reverse complement strand
GTTGTAGTTCGCTATAAGTACAAAACTCAAACGTCGTTCATCTCGGCCACTGGTGGCTCGGTAGTCACCTCTGGTAACTACAAAATCCACACCTTTACAAGTGATGGTAGTTTTGCTGTAACTGGTACAGGTGTGGTTCAAGTTTTAGTTGTAGGAGGCGGTGGCGGAGGCGGCGGAGCTGTCAGTGGTACAGCCAATGCGGGAGGCGGTGGCGGTGGTGGTGGAGTAGTCTACAACCCAGAATATAGTGTTACAACTGGAACATACAGTGTTGTCGTTGGTGGCGGCGGTGGCGGTGGAACTGGAGGGGGGGTAACCAGGACCAATGGTGTAAATGGTGATCAATCATCATTTAATAGCCCAGCTATCGTCGCCAGCGGTGGTGGAGGTGGTGGTCACGGCGGAGCAGCAACAGGTAACAATGGTGCCAACGGCGGAGGCGGCGGCACTTACTTTGGTGGTAATGGCACTGGCACAGCAGGATATGGTGGTGGCTCTGGCGGCGACTGTAGTAACCCTTGTCGTGGCGGTGGTGGTGGTGGAGCAAGCACCAAAGCAGACGACGGTATCTTTACCGGAAACGGTGGGATTGGCTTCTACTCCACAATTTCTGGATCTGGCTCTTATTACGGCGGAGGCGGCGGAGGCGCGCAATATTGGGGCTCCCATGGAGGCGGTGGTCTTGGCGGCGGAGGCAACGGTGGTTCTAATAGTGGTACCGCCAATACAGGAGGCGGTGGCGGAGGCGGAGCAGCTGCTAGTGGTGGAAATGGTGGATCCGGAATAGTTATCGTCAAATATCAGTACCAATAAACTACAAAGAAAATATATCACATGACTACTAAAACATTTATAACTCTTAGTTTAACTGCAATCGCGTTTATTACAATTTACTATGGACATTTAAAATACCTTAAGAATCATAGTACAAATACAATATCAGTCGACGTTGACCAATATTCAAACACTACTAGTGATGATCAGCTGTTATCATCTGTAAAATACAACCTCCCCGAAGGAGATCAGACATACGCCGTCTCCCATGGCAAAAACACCACCGGACCAAAAATGAGTCAAATTATCTTTGAACCCCTTGCTTTTAAAAATAATGAGAAACAAAAGATTAAAATCATTTTTCCTGAAAAAGAGGTCGTTGGTTCAGTAGTTGTTTTTATCACCACAGACAACAAAGAAAATCAGAAAGTTACGTTCACAAAAGACTCGAAAACCAATACTTGGACAGGAGAGTGGGTCACAAATGACAGTGTCAAGTCAAGATATTCGGCAAAAATAATCGCTGTTGGCTCTTCTGGGGAGTACAACAATATTATGTACTTTCTTTAAAACTCCAAAGTTATCATCGCTGCCGAATTTGGTCCAATCAACTCTGTTGTCCTCCAGCTTGCTTCCGAAGTTGCCACTTGTTGAGTTCTAGATTGACCCAAAAAGTCTCTTCTAGTGTACTTAAAATTTCCACTAGGCAAGTTCTCAAACAAGACGGGTACTGACTCCGTTTTAATTCCTTTCTCGTCATAATTAAAAACCATTAGCTTTATGTTACCTGAGTCGTCTAAAGTTGCTACACCTTTTACCCAAGATCCTTCCCCAGACAAGCTCAAACGTGTGTTTCCCAAGCTATTTAGAAAGTCGATCGCGTGGTAGCGAGGTTTCTTCTCTGGTGCCCCAAACTTCTCGTGTGTCATCATCCCCCAACGACTCCAATATTTCTCGTTACCTGGACCGTCTTTTATTTCAAAAACAAAAGCTCTGTCGATTGTCCCCATCATCGCCCGAGAGCCAGCAATCGTGTGGATTGCTCCCATCTTTGTATCATATGTTTTGTCGTTTTCACTGTTTTGTCCCCACTCGGTTACATAGTATTTGAGGTTTATCAAAGCTGGTATCTTTTCTGCCCACGCTCTGGCTTGTTTTGCATCTTTCTCGAACTGTTCCACGTCGTAGGTGTACTTGTGCCAGCTCACAAAATCCATTCTTAGATTACTTGCGTCTACAAACTTTATTAATCTTTCCACCCAGTTCTGATACAAAGCGGTTGTCGCCGGACCCCCAATCTCAAAACTATTTACATTCCTCGCTCTCATGGCAGCGCGGGCTGATACTGCATACATATCTAAATAATTCTTATCTCCATAAGTTTTAAAACTTCCAAACAAGTCTGGTTCGTTCCAAACTTCATAAATTACGCCGTCAATATTCATGTTTCCTCTTCCTGAATAGTGCTCAATAGTAGCTTGAACTACGCTTCCCCACTCGTTCCAGTCGGCGGCTGCAGAAATCATGTCGCCAGTACCAATCGCTGTAGGCATGTAAGAAAGCGACAAAAACGGTTTTGCTCCAGTCGAAAGGATTACTCTCACTGCCTCATCTAACCCAGTCCAGTTGTAAACAATCTGTCCATCCTTCTTGTCAACCACTTTGAAAGCATCATATATGTGGTCCAAACGAATGTATTCAGGTCTCAAAGCTTTAACTTGAGGTACTACTCCGGCAAGCATTTCTTTTGGCTCCTCACCACCTTGAGCCAGATTTCTCCATGGCATTGGCGTTTTGCCCAATATACCAACTGCATTTACTTTCAAGTTGGCAGCTACACCAGAAGCCCTACCCACGTACTGGACCGCATTTGGTATCACAATTACCACCAAAGCTATTATTACTACTCCTACTAGTAACGGTAGTGTTCCTCGAATAAGTTCCGACTTTGTTGCCATATATCCAGTTTACAATAAAACTCTTGACTCCTGTTTATCACTCATGCTACTATACTGCTAACCTGTCCTCAAACAATTGCTCTTCGAACCGTGTTCGAATAGAACTAAAAAGGTGAGAAGTAAAATGTGGAGGATGGACACAATATGGACCTTACAGACAGACAAATAAATATCATCAAGACAATTGTTGAAGAATTTACCCAAACGGCCCAACCAGTCGGCTCTGTTTCTTTGGAAAACAAATATCGTCTTGGTGTTTCACCAGCTACCCTGCGAAATGAAATGGCAGTTTTAGAAGAAAGGGGCTTTCTTACCCAGCCCCACACCTCATCTGGTAGAGTCCCCACTTCTATGGCAATTAAGTTTTATATCAATGAGTTGATGAAGGAAAAAGAGTTAAGTGTTGCCGAAGAGGTCAATGTTAAGTCACGAGTTTGGGATCACCGTTTCAGTCACGAAGACCTCTTAAGAGAGGCTACTAGAGTTCTAGCCGACCGCACCAAAGCTCTTTGTGTTGCCACCACCGACTCGGGACACTCTTACCAAGCAGGCTTTGGCTATCTACTAAACTCTGTTGAGTTTGAAAATTTAGAAATAACCAGGGAGTTACTTTTTCTACTCGACTCCCAGCAAAGATTAATAGAAATCTTCAGTCGTGCAGCAGGTAATAGTCCTATTCATATTTTGGTTGGTAATGAACTTGGTATTGGCTCTTTCGAACCCGTAAGCTGTGTCTTCGCTGAAATTAGAATCGGCGATAGACGAGGCAATCTAGGCATTATCGGTCCAAGTAGACAAGAGTACGGTAGAAACATCCCCTTTGTTCGTTACGTTGCTAATTTAGTTAATCAAATTGCTCAAGAATGGTAAAAAAGACAAAAACACCAAAAAATAATAATGAGATTGAGTTACTTAACTCAAAAATATTAGAGTTAGAACAAAACCACAAACGAGTTTTGGCAGATTATCAAAACCAAGAAAGACGACACAAAGAACTTGAGACTCAAATTGTCAAATTTGCCCAAGCTAGTCTAATTGAAAAAATACTACTGAGTATTGATTCTTTGGAGATGGCCCAGTTCCACCTTAAAGATAAGGGTTTGCAAATGGTCATTGACCAGCTTTTCAAAACTTTAGAAAGCGAAGGTCTAAAGACAATAGACACTAACAATTTAGTTTTTGATCCCAACACAATGGATTGTTTAGAGTTAGCTACCGGCGAAAAAGATCTTGTTATAGAAACAGTTTCCAAAGGTTATCTACTTTACGACAAGGTCCTCCGCCCCGCCAAGGTCAAAGTCGGCAACGGCACACCTAAAGCATAATCATCTTGCTGTCATTCCGGCGCTTGTCGGAATCCAGAAATTAAACAAGTATTAAAAAAATTAATTAAACAAATATAAAACATATGTCAAAAATAATCGGAATCGACCTCGGCACCACCAACTCTGCCATCGCAGTTATGGAAGGTGGAGCTGCCAAAATTATCCCTACTGCTGAAGGGCGAAACACTTTCCCTTCTATTGTTGAGCCAGTCAAAGGGTTGGTCGGCGACGTCGCCAAGCGCCAAATGGTTTTAAACCCGAGCAACACTGTTTTTAGTGTCAAAAGGCTAATGGGTCAAAAATTTGATAGCAAACAAGCCCAAAAAACCAAAGAAATCGCCCCCTTCGCTATCGAAAAGGGCAAGGATGATATGGCAGTTATCAAAATTGCTGACAAGCAATACACTCCCCAAGAACTCTCAGCCAAAATTCTCCAAAAAGCCAAAGCTGATGCCGAAAGCTATCTAGGTCAGACTGTCACCGATGCCGTTATTACCGTCCCCGCCTATTTCGACGACTCTCAGCGCCAAGCCACCAAGCAAGCCGGTGAAATTGCAGGTCTTAATGTTCAAAGAATAGTCAATGAGCCAACAGCCGCAGCCTTGGCCTACGGTTTGGACAAGGGTAAAAACGAAACCATTGTTGTTTACGATCTTGGTGGTGGCACTTTTGACGTTTCTATTTTGGAACTTGGTGATGGAGTTTTCGAGGTCAAATCGACCAATGGTGACACTTTCTTGGGTGGTGATGATTTTGATCACCGTATTATCGAATATGTCGTTTCAGAATTTAAGAAAGAAACAGGTGTCGACTTGTCCTTAGATAAACAAGCACTTCAGCGAATTAAAGATGCTGCTGAAAAAGCCAAAATTGAGCTAAGCTCGGCAACAGAAAGTGAGATCAACCAACCCTTTATCACCCAAAAAGATGGTCAGCCACAACACTTAACCATGAAGCTTACCAGAGCCAAACTGGAAGAAATTGTTGCTGACTTAATTGATAAAACTATTGAGCCCTGCAAAAAAGCTCTCTCCGACGCCAAACTAGACAAGTCAAAAATATCCCAAGTTATCTTAGTTGGTGGCATGACCAGAATGCCAAAAGTCCAACAAGTAGTCAAAGACTTTTTTGGCAAAGAGCCAAACAGGTCGGTCAATCCAGACGAAGCGGTCGCTCTTGGTGCCGCTATCCAAGGTGGTGTTATTGCTGGTGATGTCAAAGATGTTCTTCTTTTAGATGTCACACCTCTTACTCTTGGAATTGAAACAATGGGCGGTGTTATGACTCCACTTATTGAAAGAAACACTACAGTCCCCAGTAGTAAGTCCCAAGTCTTTAGTACCGCAAGTGACAATCAGCCTCAAGTTGAAATCCATATTCTCCAAGGTGAGCGCCCAATGGCCGCTGACAACAAAACTCTAGGTAGTTTCATCCTCGATGGTATCCCAGCCGCTCCCAGAGGTGTTCCTCAAATCGAAGTTACTTTCGATATCGATGCTAATGGTATCTTAAACGTCTCAGCCAAGGACAAAGCAACAGGCAAAGAGCAAAAAATCACTATCAAAAACGCCACTAACTTATCTGATGCAGAAGTTGAACAGATGAAACAAGATGCTCAAAAATACGCCGAGGAAGACAAAAAGAAAAAAGAGTTGGTAGACAAGAGAAACGAAGCCGACACTTTAATAATTCAAACAAGAAAAGTTCTAAAAGATGCAGGCGACAAGTTTGGTTCTGACGCAAGCAAAGAAATTTCTGACTCATTAGATGAATTAGAAAAAGAATTCAAAAACGAATCAGCTACAGTTGAGAGTCTAGATACCAAGCTCAAAGCTTCTACAGAGATCGTCCAAAAACATGCCGAGGCACTCTACAAAGCCGCAGCAGAAAAAGATAAACCAGCTGACGGTGCAACCGCAGAAGCCCCCAAAGCTGACTCGTCCGCCGACACCAAAAAAGCCGAAGAGGGTGAGGTAGTCGAATAAGCTACCAAAACCCTGTCATTCCAGGCACCGACCCGGAACTGATCCCAGTATCCTCCAAAAAAAAGAGCTGGCAACCCCAGCTCTTTTGGTATTTAACCCTATAAGGTATAATATCTTTATCTCAACATTTAAAAGGAGGCACGATGGACGATGTTTTGGATGTAAATGCAGCACTAAATGAAGCGAAGGAAAAAATTGCATTTGGTCAGACCGTTTTTGGAAAGTTTGAATGGAAAGGTCAGCCTCTTTCGGCAGGATTTAGTGACTTGTCAGGCAGGGGTGATATTTGGGCTGGATTCTCATTTCTTGGGCCAGTTCTAGTAACTGATGCCCAGGCAAATATGGAGTTTACCAAAGAAATTGAACATCATCTTCGAGAATGTCTTGAGACGGACCCGGCGAAAAAGTGGGTTATTGTTCTCAATGCAGAGTACGGTTTCTGGACTTTTGCAGAAGGGTCGCTGGTAGTCAGTGAGTCCACCTCTCCGAACCCGGATGTATACCTCGGAAAAATAACACTCTTTGGGGAATTATGGGAGGTGTACATTTACGAGGGAGACATACCAAATTCGGAAGCTCCATTCTTAATTCAGTAATCTGACAAACTCCTCCGCAAGGGGGAGTTTTATTAGCACTCAACCTCCAAAACTGCTTACTTTTTTGGTAGAATAAAACGAACAAATATGGCCAACAGAGATTTATACGATATTTTAGGTGTCCCAAAAACAGCCACAGAAGCAGAGATAAAGTCAGCCTACCGAAAACTGGCTCTCAAGTGGCACCCAGATCGAAACAAAGAAAAAGACGCCACAGAAAAGTTCAAAGAGGTTAACGAAGCCTACGAAGTCCTAAGCAACAAAGACAAAAGAGCCAAGTACGACCAATTTGGCCACGCTGCTTTTGGTGGTGGTACAGGCTACAACCCCTTTGGTCAACAATCCGGTAACCCTTTTGCTAGTTACTACTCTTCCGGTGGCAATATTAACTTTGAAGATCTTTTTGGTGGTGCCGACGGCTTTTCTGATCCCTTTGATATTTTTAGTAGCTTCTTTGGTGGCCAAGCCAGAGGTGGTCGAACTGCACGCACCCGATACTCACTTACAATCGACTTTGAAGAAGCTGTTCACGGTGCCGAAAAAACCATCGTTCACCAAGGTAAAGAATTCACTATCAAAATTCCAGCCGGTATCGACGAGGGGAATCGTATGCGATTTGATCAGTTTGATATTAGCTTCAATATTCGTCCCAGTAAAGTTTTTAAACGCGAAGGTGAAAATATAATCGTCAACCAGGACCTGGACTTTGTCACTGCAATTCTTGGTGGGGAAGTCGAAGTTCCTACTCTAGATGGCGATCTAAAAATTCGCATTAAACCAGGCACTCAACCAGAAACCGTTATCCGTCTCTCTGGTAAAGGTATCAAGGTTCTAAACGGCTCCCACCACGGCGATCTCTATATTCGTTTTATGGTCAAACTCCCCAACAAACTAAATTCTCGCCAAAAATCCCTTCTAAAAGAATTCCAAGACTCCTAGGCACAAAACAGACCTATAACTTGACTTTCTGGTTTGAGCATGTTAATATATCAAAAGTAGCACATATCATCCATATCTAAGAAAGAGGAAACTAATATGTCGTTCCCTGAGTTTTTTGCACTTTATATCGCAAGTAAGCTGGTGTTTGTACTGATCTTGATCCTGTTGATCGTGCTTTTGTTCGTCTATGCATATGTGTCATTCACTTCGAAAGAGCGCAAGCTCCTTAAGAAGTATGACGCCAAGAAGGTTCGAGACCACCGCTACTGCTCACAAGCTGTCTATGTCGTGAAGTTTGAAGACCTCAAGGCCATCAACCACGGCTTGGTAAATTTCCCCGAGTGGGCAGACGCTGAAGGCAACCTCAGAATCCGCGCTTTTGCGAGCAAGATCGAATCCGTCGGCAAAATCGAGAACGATGGCTGGGTGACATACACCCTCGATCGCTGGTGCAACGAAGCAGAAATTTTCAACGCACGCTCGTTCCGTCTCGACCCAAGCATCGTAGTAAAGGTGTAAGAAGCAAGCTCAAGTCTAAATCTCGACCCACAGTGGTCGAGATTTTTTGTGGCAAGTTTGCTATAATCACTCTAGATTTGGGGTTTAGGAAAAGAGCGGCAGTGGTCGCTTTTTTCATTAATGCTCCCCAAAGCTGTCACCTGGGTGACAAAAATATAAAAAATCAATTATCAAAAAAACGATCTGAGATCTGAAATCTGAGATCTAAGAACTAAAATATATGGACTCAAACTCTTTAAACGCCAGAACCGAATTTGCCGCTGCTATCAACCAAATTTGCGCCGAGCGAGGTATCCCTGTCGATACCGTTCTTACAGCCATAAACAGTGCTCTCGTAGCCTCATTTAAGAAGGACTACCCCGAGCAGGCCCTCAAATTCGAAGAAGATGAGCTCGTTATCACCGCTGATATCGACTCCGAGAATGGCCAATTTCGCCTATTTGTAGGCAAGGAAGACGCCAGCAAAAAAGACCGCAAAGAGATTACCCCTCCCGGTTTTGGTCGCATTGCTGCCCAAGCCGCCAAACAAGTCATCTTCCAAACCATCCGCGAAGCTGAGCGTGATGCCATCCTCTCCGAGTACGCCGACCTTATTGGTAAAGTCGTTACCGGCATGGTCCAGCGCATGGACGGCCGCAATGTAGTTGTCGACCTTGGCCGTGGCCAGGCTGTCATCCCTGTAAACGAGCAAGTTCCCGGTGAGTTCTATAGACTCAACTCCAGAATCAGTGTCTACCTTAAGGAAATCATCGAAACTCCCAAAGGCAAGCAAATTATTGGCTCCCGCTCCGACGAGCGCTTGCTAGCTGGTCTGTTTGAGCGTGAAGTTCCTGAGGTCAGCGCCGGCAGTGTCGTTATCCGTGCTATCGCCCGCGAGGCTGGTTCCCGCTCCAAAGTTGCTGTCGAATCTACCCAGCCTGGTGTTGACCCAGTTGGATCATGCGTAGGCCAAAAAGGTGTCCGCGTCCAAGCTGTCATCAATGACTTAAACAACGAAAAAATCGACATTATTCAGTTCGCCGAAGACAAAGACAAATTTATCAAAGCCGCTCTCGCCCCTGCCGACGGTTTGGATATTAGTTTTATCAACGGTGAAACAGTTGTTACCGTTCCCAAAGATCAACTTTCGCTAGCAATTGGTCGTGGTGGTCAAAATGTAAAACTCGCCGCTCGCCTTACCGGTAGTAAAATCAGAATTGTTTCCGACTCAGACGAGACCAAAGAGCTCTCTATTGTTACCAGTGGTGACGAAGAATACCAAATTGACCAACTTGATCTCGACACCAAAACCAGAAATCTTTTGGTCGAGGCCGGTCTCCTAAAAATTGAAGATCTCTCGGATGAAAAACTTGATGGAGTCAAAGGCATTGGTCCAAAAACTCTAGAAAAGATTAAAGTCCAGCTCGCCTCTTACAAAAACTAACTTAAAAACTATGCCAGAAAATATTAGCGCCACTAGGCCGCCAGTGGTTACCATTTTGGGTCATGTCGACCATGGCAAAACATCACTTTTAGACAGAATCAGAAACACTAGTGTTGCTAGTGGTGAGGTTGGTGGTATTACTCAAGCTATTGGTGCCTACCAAATCACTCACGATGGCAAAAAAATTACCTTTATCGACACACCAGGTCACGCTGCCTTTTCTGCCATGCGTGCCAGAGGTGGAAAGGTTGCCGACATTGCTCTACTTATAGTTGCAGCCGACGACTCGGTTATGCCTCAGACCAGAGAATCTATTGATCACATCAAAAAAGCCGGCATCCCTTTTGTTGTTGTCGTCAATAAAACCGATCTTCCGGGAGTAAATCCAGATAAAGTCAAAACCGATTTAGCTAACAACGATGTCTATGTCGAAGGTTACGGTGGCAATATTCCAATTTGCTTTATCTCCGCCAAATCAGGTCAAGGCATCCCAGAACTACTCGAAGTTGTTCTTCTGTTAGCAGAACTAGAAGAGCTAAAAAACAACGAGAGTGACAATCCTGCTACTTCTATTGTTATCGAGTCATCTCTTCACCCTCAAAAAGGCCCCTTGGCCACCCTCTTAACCAAATCAGGAACATTCAAAAAAAACCACGAGCTTTTTGCTGGCCCAAAAAATATTGGCAAAATTAGGTCCATGATTGATTCAACTGGAAAACAAATTGATGTTGCTACTCCCTCCACTCCTTTTCAAGTTATTGGCCTCTCGGATGTTCCAACTGTCGGTGACATTATCACCAATCAAAAGACTACAGTAACAGCAATAGCAAGTATCAACACAAGTAGTCGAGATCAAGATTCAGCTAAACCGAGTATAGTTCTAAAGTCAGATGTCCAAGGCTCACTTGAGGCCATTATTGGCACTTTAGGTGACACAATAAATATTGTATCTAGTTCCGTTGGTCAAGTCACCGATGGTGATATAGAAATGGCCATTTCCACAGGAGCCGAAATAATTGGTTTTAACACCAAAATAAACTCATCCGTCGCCAGGAGAGCCGAAATCGAAAAAGTACGCTTTACCAACTTCAAAATTATTTATCAGCTCTTTGATTATTTAAAGGAAGTACAGGTCAAAATGATCACCGATCGCGGTCCTGTCTACGAAGAAGTTGGTAAAATAAAAGTTCTTAAATCATTTAACTTCTCTGGCACCATTGTTTATGGATGTAGTGTCATTAGTGGTCAAGTAAAAATTGGTGACAAAGTCCAATCATCCACAATTGTTTCCCTAAAGAATGGAAAGGTCGATCTCCAAAATGTCTCCGAAGGACAAGAATTTGGTTTAGTTCTAAAGCCAGCTCTTACTCTAAGTGAGGGAGATATCATCTCTGCTACTTCTTTAGTAGAATAAGCCATGGAAGAAAATGGTCAAAGTGGTTTAAAAGATCTCTTTAATTCATTAAACAGTTTCTTAATAGTTCTCCCTCCAGATCCAGATACAGATCTGGTTTCTTCTGCCCTGCCTCTTCATCTCGCCCTCAAAAACTCCAACAAACAAAGTCAAGTAAGTTACTCGGGCACCTTACCTCCATTAGATAATCTCTACGGACACCAAGAACTAAGCAACTCCGTTGGCAACAAAAATCTCCACATCTCCTTTGATTTTTTAGAATCAAATCTAGAGAAAGTAGATTATGAAGTTGATCATCTTGGTAAATTTTCCATTGTTGTCCACCCAAAAGAAGGCTCACCAGCTCCAGACTCTACAAGAATAAAATTTAGTTATTCTGGTGCCTTTGCTGACTTAGTTATTGTCTTCGCAGTTTCTAGTTTAGAAGAGTTAGGGCCAGTTTATGCTCAAGAAAAAAAGTTTTTGGACAGTGCTAAGGTTCTCTGCATTTCCAATCACCTATCTCCAGTGAACTTTACTGGCAATGTATTTCAACAGCCAAACGTTAATTACGCCGAAATTGTCACCAGTCTAATTCAAAAAACAAATTTAAAAATCTCTCCTGAAGCCGCAAGCAATCTCATTCAAACAATCTATAACTCCACAGGCAATCTAACCCACCCAAAGGTGGGGGCAACTACTTTCGAAAGTCTGGCCTTTCTCCTTCGCCATGGAGGACACATCCCTGGCAGACAGGCTCAGCCACTCTCACCTTTTTCCTTCCCTCAGCCACCCCTCTTTAGCCAACCAATGATTCCAGTCCCAACTGAAAGTAACGAAGAAGATGATTCACCTGTCCCCCCAGACTGGCAAATGCCCAAAATTTTCCGTGCAAACAATGACAAATAACACAAAAATGTACTCGGAGTACAATTAAGTCTAGAGTGATTTCAAAATCAGAAAGAACACATTATCTTATTTTTATTGATGAATCAGGAACCTCTGACATAAAATCCTACAAAAATCAGCCATTTTTTACACTGGTGGGACTGGTAATAAGTTCGGAAAACCGAAAGAAGTTAAATACCGATTTTCAAGACTTGAAACAGAAGCATTTCGGCGCGAAAGGGTATGTAATTCACAATACTGAAATCGTCCGTCATCTCAAAACACCCAAGAAAGTTCAAGATTTTGCGGTCGACCTAGGAAAGTTTCTTCAAAAACACCAGTTCTTCGTTCTTTACACTAATACTAACAAAGAAAAAGCTTTTAGATTGGGTTGGGTAAAAGTAACTACTCTCAATAGGTCCTACAGGATTCTACTGTCTAATCTCCTGAAGTTCCTAATTGCCAAAAACTTGAGAGGCAACATTGTTAGTGAAGCTAGTAATCCAGAACAGGACATTATCATTTACAAGAGCATGTTTCATCTACTTGTTAATGGTATCGAAAGATTGAAAATACTACCAAAACAGGCTAAGCAACATATGACATCCCTAAGTTTCGTAACCAAGCAGAATAATGATGCAGAAGAGCAAATTGCTGACCTATTTGGACCATGTCCAAGAATAATTAAGAACATCGAGAATAAGGTCATGGTAGAGGGCGACCTCAACCCCATTCAAAAGGTTTTATTACATTCTTTCAAATCAAAACTCTTCGTGGGTAGAGCAAAGAAGAAAAATAAGCTTAAACTTTACAAAGAAATCAACTCAGGAGTCGAATTGCCCTAAAACGCAAAAGTCGGCTAGCGGACGACAGGTCACACTTACCGACTTTCTCTACAAGTATGATACCATATATGGTTTAATCTTGCATGCTTCTAAACCCCTAGCTTCCCAAACCTAAACCAATCTGTTACAATACCAACTTGTATGGCACTAAAATCAGACACAAAAACAGAAATCATTAAAAAGTACGCTGCAAGTGAAAAAGACACCGGTTCACCCCGTGTTCAAATCGCCCTGCTTACTACTCAAATTGACGAACTAACCGGTCACCTCAAAGTCCACAAAAAAGACCAACATTCTCGTCGTGGTTTGCTCAAAATCATTTCCAAAAGGAGAAGACTCCTAAACTATTTAGGCAAGTCTAACCCAAAGGACTACATCGAAGTCACCAAGTCTCTAAAAATTAGCAGTCAGCTTCGAAACGCTGACTAAAATTAATAAATTAAAAAACAAGTCCCATTTGAGGAGTAAAGAAAGAATATCTTTTGGTGTTTTTCCTTTTCTTCTCATGGGCAAAGAAATATGACTTACCCGTCAACCGCCATTACCCTAAACGGTAAAACTATTACCATCGAAACCGGCAAGTTTGGTGCCCAAGCCTCTGGTTCTGCCACTGTTCGCTGTGGTGACACTATTGTTCTCGCCACTGTCGTTGCCAGTAAAAAAATCAAAGAAGGTATCGACTACTTCCCTCTAACCTTAGAGTACCAAGAAAAACTTTATGCCGCTGGCATGATCAGTTCTTCTCGCTTTATCAAAAGAGAAGGTCGTCCTTCCGAAAATGAAATCCTCGTTGGTCGTGTTATCGACAGGTCCCTTAGACCCCTTTTCGATCAAGGTTCCCGAAACGATGTCCAAGTTGTGGTCAGCCCCATTTCCTTCGACGGCTCCGAAGAGCCAGAAATCTTAGCTGTCATCGCCGCCTCTGCTGCCATCTCCCTCTCCGACTATCCATGGGCTGGTCCAGCCGGATCTGTTCGCATTGGTATGGACAAGGCAGGGCAGTTTATCATCAATCCCACCATCGAACAAAAAAGTCAGTCACCTCTAGACTTAGTTGTTTCTGGTCCCAAAGGCGGAATTTCCATGGTTGAGTCTGGTGCCAAAGAAGTCAGTGAAGAAAAAATGATTGAAGCCCTTCACTTTGCCCAAGAACAAGTCGACATCATTGCTACCGCTATCGAAAAATTTGCCAAAGAAAACGGCAAGCCCAAGCGCGAAATTGTCACCGCCAAACTAGAAGACTCTGTCACCAAAATTGTTGCTGGTGAGTTAACTAACTTAGAAGAAATTCTAAAAAACGAAGCCACTAAAACCGGCAAACAAATGTCCGAGTTTGTCAGCGAAATTGCTCTAAAAAACCCAGAAGTTAACCCAAGTCATCTGGCAGAAGCAGCCGATAATCTCTTGCGAGACTTAGCAAGAAAACAAATTTTGGAAAGTAACACTAGAGGTGATAGTCGTGGACTAGAAGACATCCGTCCTATCAACATCGAAGTCGGTCTACTCCCCAGAACTCATGGTTCTGCCTTCTTTCAGCGCGGTCTTACTCATGCCCTGTCTACCGTTACTCTCGCCTCGCCTTCTCACGAATTGCTCTCAGAAACTATTCGCGGTGAATCTACCAAGCGCTACTTCCACCACTACAACATGCCAGGTTTTGCCTCTGGTGAAACTGGTCGCCCGGGAACTGGTAGAAGAGAAGTTGGTCACGGTGCGCTGGCTGAGAGAGCCTTAGTTCCTGTCCTCCCAGACGAAAAAACTTTTCCCTACACCATTCGTGTCGTTTCCGACATTATGTCCAGTAACGGCTCTACTTCCCAAGCCTCTGTTTGTGGATCTACTCTATCTCTAATGGATGCCGGTGTTCCAATCAAAAAACCAGTTGCCGGTGTTGCCATGGGTCTAATTACCAGCAAAGACAAATTTGTTACTCTCACCGACATTACTGGTTTCGAAGACCACTTTGGGGACATGGACTTTAAAGTTGCTGGTACTACCGACGGCATTACAGCTCTTCAAATGGATGTCAAAGTAACAGGAGTAAACGCAAAAGTGCTGGTCCAAGCCTTAGCCCAAGCCAAGCGGGCTCGCCTAAAACTTCTAGAAATAATGAACGAAGCTATCAGTGAGCCAAGGAAAAAACTTTCCCAATTCGCTCCAAAAATTATGATGACTAGTGTTCCTCAAGCCAGAATCGGTGAAATTATTGGGCCGGGTGGCAAAGTTATTCGCCAAATTCAAGAAGATAACGGTGTCGAAGTCGATATCGATGAGGACGGCAATGTCGCTATCACTGGTACAGATCAGGACAACGTCCAAAGAGCTATTGATTTTGTCAATAGTTTGGTCGCCGAAGCCGAAATTGGCAAAACTTATCTTGGTACTGTTGCCAAAGTTGAAAGTTTTGGTGCTTTCGTCACTATCATGCCAGGCAAAGACGGCTTGGTGCATGTGAGTAGAGTAAGGCCGGAAGTTTTATCCAAAATGCAAGTTGGTGACAAAGTTGAAGTCCGCTGTTTCGAAATCGACGCCATGGGCAGAATCAATCTATCCATGTTGCCAGAAGGCGAGGAGCCAATTAGAGCTCCAAGACCAGGTGGTGACCGAGGTGGCTTTGGTGGCGGTAATAGAGGTGGGCATGGTGGAGGCAGACCAGGTGGTTTCCGACCCGGCAGACCGTCCTTCCAAAAGTTCCGTGACACTAGATAAAACTATATCAAGACAATAAAAACCCACCTCTAAGAGGTGGGTTAGGGTAATCGTTTCAAACATTCTTTCGGCAATTGGTAGAGTTGATACGTAAATCCACCGTCATTCTCTACCACATACTCAAGCAAGGCACCAAATGGCATAAGGTCGCCGACCTTTTGACCATTTATTTCAAAAACGACTCCCATAGTATCCACATAGTAATAGTCTTGAGTAAAGACCGGACCACCATACCTATTTCCTTCATAATGAAAGTAAGGTGCCCTCATGCTCTCAAAGTCTCTACCGTTTTGTACAATGCGGTCCGAGTATCCTTCAACGGGCACACATGCAACAAGTGTCAACCCGTTACTTTCTTGACCGACTTCGAGTGTCAGCGGACTATCATCGCTATTTGGCAAAACAGCTATCAGACTAGTGTCATCTTCGTAATTATTTACGTGGCCGGAATAGATATACCAGCCAGATACATCAACGTGACTGTAGCCATTATATGGAAAGTCATACTGGCAAAAAGAGAAGCTCTTGTCAATTTGCACTGAGTACGAGTATTCCTTTGCCCACCAGCAAGCATCCTGTGGACTAAAGTCAGCCGAAAACTCAGAGCTATTCATCCACATTGGAATAGAAACAATCTGGTTATAGCGCTCAATCACGTTTTTTCGAAACCTGAGCCAAACCTTTTCAAAAAGCAAATCTTGCTCAGATCCATACACATCATCGAAAGTCTTGCCGACCAGGTAGTATCGTCCATCATTGGCGTACTGGTCTCTTCTCATCAGAGTTCCAGTTTGTCCGGTTTGCATCCGCCACTCATCTCTACCGGTCAATCCGTGCTCATCGCGTGTGAAGCTATAATGCTCCCAGGAGTAAAAGTTTTCTACTTCTATTCGGACAACTTCTCCTGCCGTTTCCAGGCACAAGTATCCAGGCTCTCCGTTAACCCACACGACAGTCATCACTGAGCCCAGAAACCGTTCAGGGTCAACCGCCTCAAGACCAGAACAGTCTACCGCCACGACTTCTTTCTCTGCTTGTGCAACCTCAGGCACATTTGTGCTTATGCAGGCAGTCACAAGAAGCAGAAGAGCGATCCACCCAATATGCAACTTTTTCTTCATTCTCTCTCCTTATTAGTGAGCTAAATTCATCCCATATTATACACCTTGCATTTTAAACACCCAGAAAAACACAAAACACTGAAAACAAATGGTTTTGGTGGGACTTTTTTGTCGCGCCGTAAGTCTATATAATAAAATCAATGGACTCTTCTGTATCTCAAAATCAATCTACACCCCCTGTCATTCCGAGTACGTCCACGTCTATCTCAAATAATTCCAACTCAGCCGCCAAACGCGACCTAGATCTTCTTATCTCCAGAATTCAAGGTGTAGAACTCCCTCCAGAGCTAAAAGACAAGGTTACTGGTATGGTAGAGCGCTTAGAGCGCATGTTTACCCAAGGTTTCTACTCCGAGGAGTTCGAAAAAGTCAGCCATTACATCGACTGGGTGGTCAAGATTCCCTGGACCAAGCGAGTCGAAAAACCAATCGATCTCCCTAGTATCAAAATAGCCATGGACAAAAGTCATCATGGTATGGAAATGGTCAAGGAAAGAATCTTAGAGTACATGTCTGTCCTCAAACTAAGAACCAATAAAGGCTTGGGCACTGCTCGTGCCCCAATGCTTTGTTTGGTCGGTTTGGTTGGTACTGGTAAAACCACTTTTGCCTACGCTCTCTCCGAAGCACTTGGTCGACCCATCTCCCGTATCCCTTTTGGAGGTTTGGGTTCCGCCAAAGACCTTCGCGGTGAGTCTCGTTTGCACATGGAGGCCGAACCAGGTTACATTGCCCGCGCCGTTGCCGACTCCGGTGTCAAAAATCCCATAATTCTTCTGGATGAAATTGACCGTGTCACCGAGGCTGCACGTATGGACATTATGGGTGTTTTGGTCGAAGTGCTCGACCCCAGCCAAAACAATCGCTATTTAGATCATTTTATCGACTATCCCATCGACCTTTCTGAGGTTCTTTTTATTGCTACAGCCAACAATACTGGCAACTTAGCCACTGCCGTTATGGACCGTTTGGAACCAATCATGATGCCATCCTACACCGACGACGAAAAGATGAAAATCGCCCAAG
>Ga0208375_1002449_pt1 | contig 17502 bp, 19 predicted proteins | sample RifOxyD1_FD_184038 | JGI IMG/M metagenome (GOLD analysis project Ga0208375, IMG submission 184038) | Soil microbial communities from Rifle, Colorado - Rifle Oxygen_injection D1 (SPAdes) | ecosystem: Environmental > Terrestrial > Deep subsurface > Rock core/Sediment | place: Rifle, Colorado... | reverse complement strand
ATAACGTCAACCTCGTGGAGTATGACGTTATTCTGCGTGATGGCCGTGTTATTGGCAGTGATGGCCGTGTTATTGGCAGTGATGGCCGTCGTTAGGGATGAGGACGCCGTTGAAACAAAGGCCGTTGCCGCCGCGATATGCTCAAAGATGGGAGTGAAATCACTTGTCCCGCCACTTGCGCTTATCGCCGCAATGATGGCAGCCGTTCCCTCGTTGATTTGCTCCGCGATTTGCGACAACATGTAGATCGTAGTATCTAGGGAGATCGTAATCATTGGCCTATTTGCGGGAATTGCCGTTTCGTCGATTGGATAAAACGATCCATAAACCGCCCCGTCAACCCAGTCGGATGTCGGCTTGAGAACTAATTGTAGATAGGTTGCTCCGGCAATGCACTGACGAGCTGCGTTCAATAGCGCCGTCGATGCCGTATCGGTTGTGCTCATCACCGCCGCCGCCGCCCAGTCAACATGTTGCCGCCAAAGCAACTCGCTTGTCGGCCCCTTGGTGTCCCATGTTAGGCTTGAAGTGAGTCCCGCTTTTGTCGCTCTGTAAAAGTTAACGTCTTTCGGGGTTCCGCCCGTTGTTCCTTTCGACGTAAGGGACAGAGTGATGCTTGATAGATAATCCGCTCCGCTCGTGGAGGCCGTAATTCCGTAGGCCGCCGCGATGGCGGGCATGTCGATATTGAGATAAATCCAACGATCCGCAACTGCGGTCGCATTAGAGTTGACGTACATCGGATTTTCAGTGTCGTAGTTCGTCGTTGAACTGCCGTGATAAACACTAACATCCGATAAATATGTTGAGGATTGAAAAGTATAACTCGGATCGAACCAAGTCGCCGCCTTCGCCTGCGCCCAACTCCACGCGGCGAAGTGCATTTGAAGGTCGCCTAGGTAAATCTGCTTCCCTTGTCCATCCAGCCCTTCGCAATAGGCGGGCAGGAACTTGTGCAGGAACGCGCCGTTCCATTTCATCGTCATGCTGACGCCGACAACCTGGTCATCGTCTAAGTCTATCGGTACGCCGTCCATCTCGCCCGTAACGCCCTCCGCCCGTTCGCCGGGGAATGGATCGGAGCCGATGGCAAAGCCCAACTCGGATTCCGGCGCGCCGGGGAAGAACTCCGCAGACGTAGGCGAAGGGAGAACCGCGCCCGCCGCCCCGTTAAACCGCACGGTCTTCAGGATGCGCTGATCGGTTACGGTAATCTCGTAATCCGCCGCGCCGCCCGGAAGCGTCCAGAGCGCAGGCCAGATAATCGTATTGCCGGAGACGACGGGCGTAACCGCGTTGGCTTCCGCAATCTTTAGAAGGGTGTACGCGCCGCCCTCGTTGCGATAGAAGAACAACCCCGCCGTCTGTTGCCAGGCCGCTAGGCTATCGTTCTGTTCCACCGTCAGGGTAGCCGATGCGTCGATAGTCGCCGTAGCGTTGAGGAGCATCGCCCGCCAAACGCCGGGGGAGACTTCGATGATATTAACTGGTTGCTCCTCCTGGCCGATGCGGAATGTCGCGCCGTGGCCGCTGATCGTCAAAAAGGAACATGCGCCGATAAGAGCAAGGAAGAACAGTATCGCGCAGAGCCAACTATTGCGCTTGGCGCGGCGCTCGGCGACAGGATCGTAAGGCTTTGCGTAGGGCGAACATTTCAGGTTCATTTCGTCTCCTGGTACATAATTTTTGTATGGGATGTACCTATTTTTGTTTTGCCGGGGATTAGTTCTCTCATTCCCTTGCATTCACCTCATCCCAAATCTTGAGGATAGATATTCCGTCATCTCCAAAATATCCCTCTACCTTTAACCCCCCCCCGCGCAAATCAACAATCCGTTCAACGCCGGCGCAACAAAACCAAGCGCGGCCATCTAGCGGACTCAGAAAAACATATACCTGGTAATTCCAAAATGCTTGTCCACCCATGCTATTATGGGGTCCTGATGTATTCGGGAAAGTTTGCGGATAGGAGTAAAAGATCAGACTATCGGCAGGCTTTCCAAGTTTTTTGGCTGCTTTCGCTCGCAGTTCCGTAAAAGTTTCAACTTTTGTTTGCGTCATCGCTTTACCTTCGCTCTTTCCGTCTTCGCCATGGGAGCCTTCGCTCCCGCCGCTGTAATCTTCGCCGCCCGCTCCGCCTTCCACGCAGCCTTGTCGGCGGGTATCGCCTTCGCCGCCAACGGGACGCAACTGATTGGCGCGGGCTTGGGCTTCTGCGCGGCGTCCGCCCGCAGCGAGTAGGCCATGTAGGCGCAGTAAATTCCGACTGCGATAAGTAGGACGGACAGCGCCCATCTGACATAATATTTCCAGGTTCTGTTCATTTCTTTTTTCTCCTTAGAATCGAACATAAGAACTCGTTCTATTTCCCGCGCCTGATCGGCCTTGATCGCCGCCTCGGTTTCGTCGTGAATCCAAGAGGCCATTTTACAGGCTTCGCGCAGGGTTACGGTTTTCGCTTTCGCGGCTTTATCCTTGGCCGATCCCAAAAAACGCTTCTGCATTTCGGGCATACCCTCACGTCTGTTTGGCGCGGCACCCATTGATGGCCGCATCGTAGGCATTCGATTTTTCCAATTTGAATTTTCATAATACTTATAAGTTATCCCTATAGGGAAGATTTGTCAAGGGGCTATTCAAAAGTCGTCGGGTTTCCCGGCAGATAGTCAATCCCCCGCACGTCTACGGGGAGTACCATGCCCCCGCCCGCGCCCGGCGTAACGTCAACCACGGTTACGGCGGCTAGTTCGAGGAGCGCCTTCCACTCAGTCCCGGCCGGCCAGGGCGTCTCGCCGCCGTGCAGGTAGAGATGGATCGCCGCGTCTTGCAGTTGCGGCCCCGGCTCGATAACCGCTTCGCTCGGATAGACGATGCCGCCGATAGTAACGACCGGCCAATGCTCGACAATGCGCTTGCCCGGCGGGAGCGTAAGGGCAAACTCGTAGGAGTTGGCGGCGAGCACGCCCGCTGTGGCGAGCGTCGTTGTTCCCGCCGTTGCCGTTGCGTTGCCGATATCTCCTGCTAACTCCTCCAGGATCGCCGCCAAGTCATCGGCGGAAAACGTCCCGAGCGGATTGGAATAAGTCGCCGAATCGATATTTCCGAAAACCTTGCCAAGATATAAATCGCCAATAATCCAGGCGTCCGTAACAGAGAGGACGTAAGGCTCCCCCGCCCATTGCGCGGACGCCCTAGGCGATGCGTTGGCGATAATAAATAGTGCAAGGCATAGCGGCCACGGGAACCGCCGGACGAACGATTTCATTATCCACCTCAGAGTAATAACCCATGCCGGGCGACCAAAAGCTGTTGGCGATGAAGAATTTCACGGAATCCGAAACGAACGAATAAGGGGGCGTTATATCGGCCATCCCCGCGCCGGTAAATTCATAGATGCTTTCCCACGCCGCCGCCCAGATCGTACCATCGAAAACGAATAGCATGTTGCGCGACGAATGCCACCACCACGCGCCTTCCGTTGGGTTCTCCGGCGGGCGCGTCGAGGAATGAAAGCGGCCATTCCGGCAATCCGCGCCGCCCAATTCCACATGATCCGCGAGTATGCTATGAATCGTTTGATCGGCCACATTCGCGCCCTCTTAGGCGTAGATAGTCCAGCCTGTCGTCGTTCTATAATACCACTTATTTTCATCGGCCACAAAGATCGTTCCGCCCGCCGCGATGGAATAGAAATGCCATGACGAGCCGTAATAATGGGCGACATAAAGGCCGTAGCCGTTCCAATCGCCATTGGCATAATATGCGCTTCCTTGGATCGTCTCGGAGTCAATATCCTCCGTAACGACTATCGCAACGGAGCCGCCGACTTGAGTCGATGAAATTATTGTGTAATTTCCATTGTTACTTCCAGCCCCGCCTGCGATTCTTAATATTTTATCAGCCTCGAAGTTGGAGGCCGTACCAACAAAAGTAAATTTATGCGCTGTCGAATCAATCGCCGTCAATACGTAAACGTCTTCGCCTACGATGTACGCCGATCCATCCACCGGCGGGCTTGGCGGCGTCGTTAAATCCTTGTCGGCCACCCCGCCATGCAAGGCGTCCAGGCGATAAAGCGCCGAATTGATAACCGTATAGTCTCCCTGCATGTCAGACGCTAAAAGCGTAAATCCAACTTTCAATGTTGCGGTCATAGCGTAATTACTCCCTCTTTTATCGGGCTTGCCCAGATGCCATTGAATGACTGGATGCGAACGCGGACGCCGTTGAGCAACTTTAAAAAGTCGGCTTCTTGGTCATCGGCGGAATAATTTAAGAATGTCTCCGGTCCCACGATGTAAAGGCGGCTACTCGCGGTTATTGTCCCCGTCAGCGGCCAATGAAATTGTAAGTAATATTTTTGCCGGGCAGCATAGGCTTTGAATCGATCCCGCTTTTCCGCCGGATTAACTCGCGGATTCCAGTCGATGCGCCAGGAGCCATTGCGGTTGCGCTGCCCCCGTATGGCGTCCACGGGATAGGGTTGATAGCCGCCCCATTGATTCGTAAAAGAAATGGCGTCCACGGAGTCGGGCGATTCGTCCCGCGTTACCGCCTTAATCCCAATCATCGCGTGAGATTCGGGAATGCGCTCCAGGGCGTCCAGCGAAACAAAGCGCTCGCTCGCGGCATGGGCTACCGCGCCATAGGGATAATCCCGCGCCAAGTCGGTAGCGTAGAGGCCGCGCAGCAACGTCGAAAGAAGGTATTGATCGCTCCCTAGATCGGTCGCCGTGACTACTCCAATAATTTCATTTCCGAGAAGGAACCAATTCACTCCCGCGAGAACGTCTTCCACCTCTGCGGATTCCAGCGTCCCCGATGTCAGCGCCACGGTTACGGAGCCGGAATAGTCCAGCGTGTAGGTTGTCCCCGCCGCGAGTATTCCGCCCGCGCCCGCGATGGATGCGCCTACGACAGACGGCGCGAGCGCCTGGCCGATAAAGTCCCAGTTCTTCCGCGTCTTATATTGAATCCACAAGTCAGCGCCCGGCCATAAATCCGTTCGCCCATCCGCCGGAGCCGCGCCAAAATAAAACCCGCCATCTTCATGATTAGCTTGAAGGATTGGAATATCCAGCAGGTGCGCCGTCGAGGCCGGAAGGTATTTCAGGCCGCCGGACGTTTCCCCTCCGCCCTGGACGCCATCAATATCCGCCGTGTAAATCGATAGGTCTTCGATAACGCCGGAAATTCGAATTAATCCATAGGGCGAAAATTCGATCTTGGTTACGCGGATAATGTAAGTTTCCGCGCCGTAATTGATAGTGATTAAATCCGCCGGGTCAATCGTTAGGTGCCGCATTCCCACGACGACGGCCACCGTCTCGCGTTGCGCCCACGCATCCCATAGTAGGACGTGCGCGGCCAGGGCGGCGCTATTGGCCGTCAGGACAAGCGGGAGTTCCACCGATTGCTTTTCGTTCGCCTCGCCCAAGATGCGCCGGGCGGACTGCGTACCCTGCTGATAATCGCGGGCGGCGTCGAAATAAGAAACGTCAATTTGCTCCGGGAGTTCCAAATCCTGCACTCGTTGAATCTCGATAGGCGGCGGCGCTTCTTCGCTCGCGCCGTGCGCTCCTAGATCGTCGTTGGCGATTGTTGCCGCTGAAGTCTTTCCGGCGCGAAGCAGGAAGGCGATTACCCAGCCGGTTTCTACAGCGTCCACAAAATAGGCGCGGAATAATTTTTGTAAGGTATCGCGCCCTGATTCTCTTCCCGTCCGCGAACATCCAGGAACTTCTTCCGCCGCCAAATCCGTCACGTTAATTTCATCCGCCGCGAGTCCAGCCTCTTCGCAGACATCGGCTACTACGCTATCCAGGTAGATCGTATCCGCCGCAAGAGTCGGGAGCGTCGAACGATGAATTTCGTCGATAACAGACGCGGCGTTCTCTTCGCCGCCCATGATCCACATCCGGCCAATAAAAGATGCGAATGCAGGATAAGGGTCGCCTCCAGATTTATTGAATCCTGGTATAGTTCCAGTCAATAAAAGCTCACCCCAAGTCACGCCGCCGTCAGAAGAATATACCGCCCTCATTAAATAGCCGCCCGCCGCTTGAATAAAGGCCACCAAATAATCGCCCCATGAAACCGCGCCCCAAACGTCGCCCTGATCCGGCCAATAGGTAGGAGATGCAGGTTGCGGAGGATCGGCGTCCGGCAAGGCAGAAAAGAACGGAAGCGATAGATACATCGTGGAAGTCCATGCCGCCTTCGCCGTCGTAAAATCCCCCGTGATTGTGATCGTCGTTAGGCCGCCCGCGTAGGTTGCGTTCGATGCGCATTCGTAAGCGCCAAAGGCATTATTTTCACCAGTCGCCTCATTTATTGAATCATAGACCATGAATTGCTTGCCCGTCGTAAACCGCGCCGCATGATCGCCACTTATTTTTAGAGTCTTAGCCACCACATTAAACGAGGCGGCGCTTGAAATATTGTGCGTGAAGGCCGTAACGTCGATGGCCGTCCGCGTAAAGGTTGACGTTGCCGGGCTTCCCGTGTCGGTGAATTTGTAGCAGGCGTTTTTAAATCTCTGACTTCCGGGGATTCCTGGATTGGTTACATCTCCGCCAAGAATATAGAGGTCTCCTTTGTGCGAGACGAGCGCGGCGGAAGTACGGGGGAGGAAGGTACCCAATGCGCCGGAAATATGCACAAAAACTAAGCCGTTTGACGACTCGTAAATGTCCTTAAAATATTCGTTCGAGCAATGTTCGGCGAGGTAGTCAACGGGAGCGCTTGGGTAATCCGCCGCCGTCGTGAAGCGCCCGCCTGCAATGTAAGCCTTGCCGTTGTGATAGCATGAAGAGAACAAGCGGCGCGGCCAGGGAGGAGTCGTTGAAACGTCTGAGTCATCGCTCTTTATCTTGAGCACTTCAGCCCATGCGTCATCATCGATGACGTAGCGAAAGCCAATAATGGCGTTCGTGGGGCCGCTGGAAATAAGAGGAACATTTCCGGTATCGGATGCGCCGCCGTAAACAAATATAAGCCAGCCGAGAGTTGCGTCATAGGCGACTACGGGCTGAAATTCGAAGCGGCCAACGTAATAGCGCCCGCCAAGGGGCATAGATGCCTTTTGCATCCAAGTTGAGCCATTGACGGAATACCATAGATCAGAAAAGGAATCTCCGGGCGGCGGATTCCAGCCACCGATAATAAACATCTTGTCTTCGATTACGCAAGTTCCCGCCATTGAACGCGGCCCCCAATGATCCGCCGCCAGCGGGGTTATCTCTTCCCAGACTTGCCCGGTTCGCGTTCCCGCGCCGATGACCTCGAATTTCAGCGTTGGGATTCGATTTCCGTAGTCAACCAAAGGCAGGCCGTAGAACGAAACGTAGGCCATGCCGCGATAGGCCGGGATAGCGGATAGAGACGCAAGGCCGCCCCACATCACGGTCTCCGTGGGTTGCTTGGCGATTATTTGCGTGTCTGGATTTTGGGTTTCGGTTCCAAGGAAAACTTGAAAGTACTTGGCGAATTTTGCAGAGGCCGCGAGTTCGGCGTCCGTTGCTCCCGCCGCTTCCGTATAGACGAGATTTCCATCCGCCCAGATGCGCCGGATTCCGGTTATCGGCCCCTCGCAAATAGCAATTTGAAACCATCCATAATATGTCCATGTCGTTACTTTGGTTGCGCCGATGCCTGTACCTAAAATCCCGCCTACCTTTTTTGTATTTTTTATTTCTTGAAGTTTTTCCGTGCTCCAAATGACATTCCCCGCAAGCGGGAATGTTCCCCAAATGCGCGGGATGTTCGCGCCTTCCGTTGAGGTTTGAACAAGCAGATCGTCAAGGCGCGGGCCGGATATCTTGCGCGGGTTGAGTACCGAATCGACGAGGCCGCCTATTCCCCAGCCGATAGCCGCACCTAGCGGGCCGCCGAATATCGCGCCAAATATGCCGCCTATGAGCCGAAAAATTCCCATGTCAGACCTTATTACCCCATTGATTAATCACATCCCGGCCGGGGATGTACGGGAACCCGCGAAAGTTTAAAAAATTATCGAACCGGCTAGCGCAGATCGCCGCCGACTTGTCGCAACCGGCGATGATCGAAAACGTATCCCCGGCAACTACCGCCCGCTCCATCGCCAGGCATAACGTGAGTCCATAATTCGGCGCGGCATAGGTGTTTTCCTGCACTTCGCGGGAGACGCCGTTATTCGCGCCGCTCGTCCACGTAAGTTTCCCATAGCGATAATAGTTCTCCGCCGCGCCGCCGCTCGTAATAGTTGCCGCAAAAACCGCCCGGCTCGTAACGGTTCCAACCGCTCCCGTCTTCGTAAAATCGGTTAATACTTTCGCGCAACGGGAATCACCTAGATCGGCGTCGCAAAGCGGGAGATAGGCGCGCCCAATAGGCTGCTGTAATTTCTGCGCTAGGCTCCGAAACTCCGCCTGGAACTTTCCGTTTTGAATTACCACCGGCCCCAGCCAGCCGCGTTTTAGCGGCATGATTCCGTAGGATTGATACGTCCAATCGATGATAAATATCTTGATCTCCGCGCCGTCATAAAGCCCAGCCAAAAGATCGGCGCGGGCGATGCCGCCGGAAATATCCAGGAAGGCGTCGAAGGAAAAGTTATCGACGGCCAAATCGGCGGTCTCCGCGATAGCCCCCGGCGAGTCGATAACCGCCGGATTGTATGCCAGGGAGTCGCTCGGCGGGTCAATATCAATCGTCAGCGCCGCATCGTGATCCGTGAAGCCCAGTACGGTTCCATCGGTTCTTTCGATGCGCATACAACTGCACATCGTCAGCGCCCCCTCGGCCAGGCGGGAGAGAAACAGGGAGCCGTCATCGGATGGGTTGAGTACTTGCTTCATACGCGCACCTCTCGGAGAGTGATATCCGCGCCGAATACGCGAAACGCTTCCCACGTGTTTGGAAATTCATCGCTCGCAAACTGCACAGGAACATCGAATTCAAACTCCGCTTCCGGCGTTGCCGATGGCGGGGATCCAAATGTTACAATCCCCGTCGTTAGATTGACTGAGATTCCCGATTGTTGCAGGACGCCGGAAACGTAAATTCGAACCGATCCTTCCACGGGCTTTTTGATTTCCCTATAAAGATATTGGCCGCCCGCCGTGTAGACTTTTTGCAGTTGGAAAATATTGGCCGCCGTTCCCGCCGCGAGTTGCGGGCGAACTTCATCGCCGGGATTCGCTGATTGAAAATCATCCAGGTCTTTGAATCGGAAACGGTTTAGCGTTCCCCGCGCCGCCGCCAAGAAAAAATGATAGCACTGCTGGAAGTCCGTCTCGGAGCATATCCAGCGGCGAATATCCCACGTGCGCAGCGGGGCGCTTGTGAGTTGATTGACTTGATCCCATCCTGCGGCGGTGATGGATTGCTGGTTCAGGAAAGCGGTATTGCGCCCGCTTCCTGGCGGTATTTTTATAGGGATGCGCATTTCGATGAATGACATTAAATATCCCCTCTCCGTTGCCTATAAGCCAACTCCGCCGCCATCTCGCCCGCGATGCGCGTTTTGTTGCGCGAGAAGGACGCCGCGTCTTGAGCGTTGACCGTCATATTAATTACCACGCCCCCGCGCCCGCCCGGTTCGATGCGCCCGGACATGGCGGGGATGAACATCTCCGGCCCGCGCTCGCCCACCATGTAGGCGCTTCCTGCGCTAACCGGCCCGCCCGTTGCGCGCCCGCCGCCAAACAGGAACCCGCCGATTCCGCCCCCGCCGCCCAGCGAACCGGCCAGCCAGTTGAATAATTGCCGCGCCGCCAAGTCGGCCACGATCCTGTCCATTGCGGAAATGAAATTAGTTACGAAATTGTCAAGATTTCCTTGCAGCGCCCCAAAGAATAGATCGGAGAACGATCCCTCCATCGTCTGCGCCGTGCGGCGGCTCGCTTCGATCCAGCCGTTATATTCGTCAGTTAAAATCTTAGTTGAATTCTTAAACGCGGTCTCGTCCAGGAAGCCGGTCTGGAACCCCGCCGTTAGCGTCGCCATATCCCGCCGGTAGAGCTGCATCGTGGAAAGGTTTCGCTCTTCGATATCGTCGGCGAAGTCGGTATAATATCGCATCCTCTGCGCCACCGCTTGGCGCTCGGCTTCGTCCAGTTCGATGATACCCTGCAAAATCTCCTCGTTCTTTTTCCGGTTGGATTCGATGATTTCGGCGTTGGCGTCCGCCGTCATGCGGGCGATGCGGGCGAGAGAGGTTATTGCTTCCGACTCTATCGCCCTATTGGTTCCCGCAATGATGCGCTGTTTTTCGGCGGCCAGTAGATTTTCATCGGCCAGGAGTTCATCCCGCCCCTTCACGAGCGCATCGACGCGCCCTTGCATAGCCTGCTGCTCGGCGCGAACTTCTTTGGCGAGTCCATCCAATAGTGACAGCTCGCGGTTATTGAGGCTTTCGCGTTCCATCTTGGCGAGCTCGTCGAAATACTTGTCCAGGTCTTTGAGCGTCTTCTCGCGCTCGGACGCGGCCTTCTTTATGGCGTCTTCATCTTCTATAGTAGATATGCCAGCGGTCCCCTTTGGGGCTAATTTTGCGATTTCATTCAGCCCCCTATTTAGCGATTCTGCCTGTTGAATTGTTGGCCCCAACGCAAGATTTAGGGCATCGCCAAATATTTTTGAACCAAGCGATATTCCAGGAAAATTCTGTTGAATAGCTTTTTTAAATACCGCCCCAAAAATTCCTTGTTTATTTGCCTTCTCAAACTCGGCGACTAATGCGGTTATTGCCGATGCCGCCGTTGTGATGGCTGGGGCAAATTCGAGGACTGCGGTTTGACCAAGAATCTTAAACGCCCGATCCATTTCGTTGAGCGCCTTTTCGGCGCTATCGGCGTTGGCTATCAGGTCGTCGCCAAGGATTTGACCTAGTCCTTTTAAGCGTTCAATTTCCTCCTTGATTCCCGCCGAATTTTGCTTAAAAATCAAGGCGAGTTTCGCGCCGGATTTTCCGAATAAATCGTTGAGTAAGGAAGCCCGCTCCGCTTCCGTTTTGTATCTTTGCAGGGCGTCCGCCACTTCGTAAAAAATTTCCTGAGAAGAACGAAGCTCCCCGGCGGAATTCTTAATGGCAATCCCCATCGCCCCGAACGCGTCTTTCGCCGATCCCGTCCCCCGCGCCGCGTCGCCAATCCCGCGATTGAAAATCATGAAAGACTTGGCAAGCGCTTCTTGTTCGACGCCCGCTTCCTTGGCAATGGCCGCCAAGCCCTGAAATTCGCTCGCGGCTAGGCCGATCATTTCCGACATGTCGCCGATATCGTCCGCCGCAGAGATAGCGCTGCGGGCGTAGGATACGATCTCGCGGACAGACAACGCAACGCCCAGGCCAACGGCGGCGCGCTTGACGAAACTCACGGCTCCGGCAATGCCCTTAATGGAGTCGGCGGCGTTCGACATATCCTTACGGAGATGGGCGACATTGGCTTCCATCTCTATGAGCAGTTTAGCTATTGCCATTGGCTTCCACCTGTTCCAAAAATTCCCGCGCTTCCTCTTTTGAGACTGGCTTAAATTCTATCTTCTCTTCTTCCGCTTTCTCGCGCCAAGGAAACGAATCCATAGCGGAAAACTGACTGTCCTTTGAACCAAGAAAGGCGGCAACTGTGTTCGCCACAATCGCCGCCTGTATGTCTCCTCGTTCCCCGCCAATCGGCGATAGGCTATCGTAGGCCATCCATTCCATGAACTCCGCCGACGTAATCCGCGCCTGCAATTCCCGGACGGGGATATGCAGCGCTAAAGCAAGGGTATGCCAGAAACGCCATTCGCCATCGGCTCGGAATTTTTTTTTGCCTCTTCGATTCCATCGGCTCCGAAGCCGTTCATCTTCGCCGCCTCTTTATAAATTTTGTCAAGAACTTTGGCGTTGAGGTTGCGAATCCGCAAAATATCATCGGCGGTAAAAAGCGGCTTACCATCTTCGCCGCAGGCCGTAAGCCGGACGGTTGCAACAATGATCGCGAACGAATCCTGCACTTGCTTTTCGTCGCTCTCGTCTTGCTTCCAGAGCGCGAAGAGTTCGGAGCGTTCGGCTCCAGTCAACTCCCGGACACAAATCGATCCGCCCCATTCGGGGATATCGATGGCTTCGCGTTTCAGGTCGTCGATTTTTAGTATTTCATCCCGCGTTAAAAATCTCATACATTGCTCCACGTAATCGCGCCGGTTCTTTGTACCGTAAAATCGGCTTTAGTGGCCGAGTTCAACGGGCCGTTGACCGTAAATTTACTTACATAGCCCCGAAAAGTTCCATAAGTATTGCTCGAATCGGTAAGGATGACTTTCCAGTACTGAATTGTTCCGGCGGTGTAGTCCTGCATAAGGGTAATGTGTACCGCATTCGTGGGCAGGAAATTGACAGTAATACTAACGGGGCCGGTATCCTTCCAGCCGGAAATAGACTCTTTCGTGTCATCGGGGCTTTCGTGATGCGATACGTCGATCTTTTCGGCTTCTGGCGAATCTATCGCAATATCACTTGTTACCTCTGGAATAGTGACGTAGGTCACGCCATCCGTCGAGCGCTGTAGGAGGGTTCCCTTTCCCCATGTTGCTACGCTTGCAGCCATGATAATTTACCTCGTTTCATAATATCAAAGATAGTTATTTCGTGATCCGCAAAACCGCCCATTCAATACATGTTGTGGACGCCTCGATAGTAATCGCTCCGGTTGCATTGCGCCATCCGACCGTGTTTCCAAGCCAGAAGGCCGCCGTCTCAGAGACGCCCAACACGTAGGCTGCGATATTATTTGTGCGGTTGTATTGATCAGCCACCGTATAGAGAGATACATCAGCTACGGCGTTTGCGACTGAGCGGATTAAAAGCAATTCCCGCCCCGTCGAAGTTACTGAATTTATGACATTCGCCCCGCCCGCCGCCGTCCAGGTGATATCAAGATCATCGGCGGCGACCGTCGTGGGATACGGGCCGATGGGCACCTGGATTGCAATAGAGTTTCCGGTCGTTGCGTAGGCGGAAATAGCGAGCACTCCGGCGATTACAATCAAGGTAAGTAAGTAAAAAATTCCGAGTCGATCTTTCATTTCATATTTCCTTTCAAGCCGGATTTACCGGAATGGTGTACGCCTGGGAGACGCCATAAACTTTTATCGCTTCCTCATAGCCGTCGATTCCTGCTTCCTCGATGGTAATCGCGCCAACTTCCGCGCCATCCCATTGAGTCCCTTGGAATGCGTCCAGCGAAGCCAGTACCGCGTCGGCCACCTCGTGCGCATCCTTATACTTTTCCGCGAAAGAGATAATTTGAACACGGAAATTGTGCAGGCCGCTGAATCCTTGATGCGATTGCGTCGGCTCCGTGTTCAGGATCACGTAAACTATCGCTGGAAACTTACATCCCTGCTGGGCGATTACTGGATAGATTCGCTCTTCTACGCGCTCCGCAATGACTGCGTTCGTCGCCAAATGCCTACATAAATAATCGCCAAGAAATCCCGCCATCAGAGCGCCGCCTGCCTAGTTTTTGCCTTGATTTTTATCAATGCTTCCCGCGTCGCCTTAATGACTTCCGCGATAACCGCCGCTTGGTTGCGCTCCAGCGCGGGAACCATGAATGGCCGCGCCGTTATTGATCCCGTCCCAATACGCCTTCCTTTGCGTTGCAAAAACGCCAATCTTTTTCCGTGAGACGGCTTGGTTCCGAATTCCAAGAACCACCCATAAAATGCAGTCCCGAAAGACAGCCCAGCCTTGACGGTGTTTGCCGTTCCTTTTCCGCGCCGCGCCTTGATTTTCTTGAATAGAGGGCCGTATTTTTCCGACATTTTACTACGGACGCCTTCCGAGCGCGGGGCATCCGCCCGCGCCGCCGTCTCTACTATTTTCGCCCCCCAGAACAGGCCGGTTCGTAGCGCATTTTTGGCGACTCGCGGGACTTCTTCCCGCAAACAGGCCATAAGCTCGGGGCCGCCGATGAACTTCATGTCGAGATTGATATCCGGGGCGCTCATTCTCTAGGCTCCTGCGCCGTTGCGCTTATCAGCAATCCCGCCCGGCCGTCCGATTCTACGATGGAAACGATGTCATAGTAATTTTCGGAGGCCACGGGATAATTGATTCTCATTTTCGTATCCAAGTCTTCGCGGCGGCGGATTCGAAATAGCGCTGTTGTCTCTGCGTTGACTTGTTGCGCCGCCTGAAATTCCCGGCCGCGTTGCTCTACTAATTCCGCCCAAACTCGCGCCAGCATTTCCCACTGCGGGGCCGGTTCGCCGCCGTCCGATTGGCGAACGGGCGTCTGTTGAATCTCGATCAATTTATCGAGCCGCCCGGCTATCATTTGAACCGCCAATCGCGATAAGGAGCACAAAGCCACTCAACCGTTTGCGGAATCACGTTGACAATATTTCCAATATTTACGCTTTCCCTATGCTCAAATAAATGGCCGATCAAAAGTAACATCGCTTGGCGGATTGGAGACGGTACACTCGCCGCCGTTGCTCCATAGCCGCTTACAAATTCCAGCGTCACGGCGTTGGGAATGGTTCGCGCTACCGGCCACTCGCCAGCGTAGATCGGAACGATCCGCCCCGGCGTCGAATGCTTGTCCACCGTAAAATCGGTGTTCTCTGTCAGCGTCTGCGCCGCGCCGTCCTCGTCCGTGTAGCCGATGGACGTAACGGAAATGAGCGGCGTTGGAACGACTTCAATAGCCGCGTTGTCGTCGGGGAAGGCGTCGAGGTACGAGTACCAGGTCTGCGTAATTAAGGCGCGATTCGTGTGCTCCTCAATGCGCATACGCGCCACGGCGATAAGGAGATTGATAAGACTATCCTCTTCCGCCCATGTTACGCGGATTTGCTCTTTCGCTTCCGCTAAGGTCACCGGCTCCACCGTGGGAGCCGTCTTAAGGATGCGCGTCATTTGCCGTTCCATTCTTCCGCTGGATTCATATCCGTCGTTTCGATCTTACTCTTCCCGCGTTGCCGCGTTCTCGCGGTGGGGATTTCCGGGATGGGTTGCGCGGAGACTTCTTCGATGGTGGCCGCGCCCGCCCGAACCAGATTGTTCGCGTATTCATCGGGCAGATCGTAGGATTGCCCGGCCTTCAATACGCCGCTTGGATCGGCGGCTAATTGCCTCATTATCACTTTCATTTCGTCACCTTATCCATATCGATACTGTTCCCGCTTTGATTTCCCCGGCGTTGGTCACATGCAAGATGAGCCGGTCGTTTGCCACTGTTCCCAGTTGCGTCGCGCAGTCGATGTAAGCAGTAGCTGTCGATGACATATTGGCCGCCCACCCGCGCATGAGATCGATTCGCTCCGCGTCGTAAATGTAAATATCGTGGGTGGCCGCCGGGGCGCTCGCGCTGGACGGGATGGACGCAACGCCAAGAACCTTGCCGCTGTAAAATCCCGATGTCATATCGATTGCTTCGCCGTTTGTGTCGGAAGTCCAATACCATGTTATTTTCTTGACGGGCGAAGCAACATCTTCCGTCCGCGTCACGGTTCCTACAGCGGCGGCGCAAATCGCAATGGCCAACAAAAGCCCAATAATTCCGAGGCGTTTCATGTTAGTCCTCCAGAGCCATAACGGAAATCGTAACCCCGCCTGACGCCGGGGCAGACGAAAGCAAAATATCTACCGCGCCCGCGAGGGGCGTATAGCCAACGATGTATGTATAGCTCGTCGATGCCGTGATTTTCAGGCTCGGAAAAACGATATCGTCGGCGTCGATAGTATCCACTTGAAACGATATAGTATTGGCGGTCGTTGTGGAAATCGTGTTCGTTTTGGCGTAAAGGGCGCGGTTGCCGTGAATCATTAGGGCGGAAGTCGCGAAGGACGCCTGTCCATTGGCGGGAATCGTAAGGGTTCCGGTTATCACTTCCGCTTGCGACTTCGTCGAAGAAACGACCTGCGCCGTAGAGGCGACCGTCGATCCTGGATACGATCCGTCAAGATAATTAAGCTCGGTCCCGGAAGACGAAACGCTCGTTCCGCTAACGTACAAAATGAGGTTAGAGGGAATCTCCAAACGGTTTGTGACCGTCACTTCGGAGATGGAAATTGTTGAGGATAAAACAAGCGCTTTAGATGCAGTCGATTGGCCCGGCGTGACGCCAGAGACGTAATTTATATTTGTGGCCGATGCGATAAGCGGGCTGCCCTGAAAGGTGATAAATCCGCCCGGCTCCAAATCGATAACACCGCCGGAGAGAACCTTAACCACGCCTCCGTTATCGACAACTTGTCGGTCGCCGTTCGAGTCCATGTAAATTTTTGTGACGTATTGCGCCGCGCCAAACTGCACAAACGAAAGTACGCCGAGAACCATCAGCACGGCCAAGAATCCAATATACTTTTTCATGTTTTTCACTCCTTCTGGCCGAGGCCATCATTGTTCTGTTGAGCGCCCGGAAAGGATGAAAACCGGGCGCTCCGGCAGAAAAATGGGGCGCGGCGAAATTCCTTATGCGGTTCCCGCAATGGGCGAAATGTGAATCTCCGAAACGATCGTACCGGACACATTATTGTCGACCGGCATAACATGCGCTCCGCGCTGGATTGCATAGCACGATCCAATCGTTGAGGATGTACCGACAACAACGAGCAAGAACAGGTAGCGATAAATCGGTTTTACAACCTCAACCGCCATTACTCCATTATTGGCTTCCGATGCGACTTTTGTTCCAACGAGGTCGGCGGCGTCGGTTCCGGCGGCAACGTCCCCGCCCTGCACTTTTATGTAATTGTTTACGGCATTAAAGGTTCCAACCGAGGCCATGAAAACCACATCGTCGAATTGCGCCATGTCAATAGCGGATCCGGTGATGGTAGTCGTTCCGGCGCCGGTATAGTTGATCACTTTCGTGATTTTGGAATCATTGAGAATTTGGCTCATTTTGTTTACTCCTTTCTCCGGGGCTTAACCCAGTTTCACCCGCGCGAAGGCTTCGCTCAGGACGGGCATTCCATCGAAGGCTAAGTTTGAAAACTCCAAACCGAGTTGATTAGTCGCGACGTAGAGCTCGCGCAAAACCTGGAGCCGCATATCGACGGCGTCGGCGCACCAGTAATAAGAGTAATCGCCAAACATGCCGACATATTGGCCTGTCGTGAAGGTGTGCGGCGCAAACTCCGAGACGAGAATAGGCTTGCCGAGAAGCATGTCCGGCTCGCCCTCACTCACGGACGCCCGCCAAATATACTGGCCTTCGCCGTCCTTGAGTTTATTGAGCAGCTTGAGCGCGGTATTATGAAACAGCCAGCGGCAGCCCGGCCAGTACGGTTGACGCACGGAATATTTCGCCTCGATAAGGCCGTCGAACGTGGGGGATGTATCCGTGTTTCCCGTACTCACATCGCGGGCGGTTCCGATTCCATTGTCGGATGCGGTAAAAATTCCGAGCGGTTGGTTGGCTCCCGATCCTGTGAGATAGCCATTCTCAAGGGTCTTCTCTAGGGCGAAAGAAACGCGCCCGGATACGTAGCCCTCGATATCGATCTTGGGAGAGTTGGCGAGA
>Ga0208375_1002443_pt1 | contig 17537 bp, 15 predicted proteins | sample RifOxyD1_FD_184038 | JGI IMG/M metagenome (GOLD analysis project Ga0208375, IMG submission 184038) | Soil microbial communities from Rifle, Colorado - Rifle Oxygen_injection D1 (SPAdes) | ecosystem: Environmental > Terrestrial > Deep subsurface > Rock core/Sediment | place: Rifle, Colorado... | reverse complement strand
CTGGTCAGTTCCATTATCCTGAACAGATTGGTTAATTTTTTCATAATTTAGGAATTAATTTTAATTCTCCGTATCCAATTTCTTTTGTAGTTCTTTGACCATATTGTATTTTTCACTGCCGGGAAATCCTGAACCAGCGGGGATGAGTCGGCCGATAATGACATTTTCTTTCAAACCTTTGAGTTCGTCTTCGGCTCCTTTGAGAGAGTTTTGGATTAACATTCTGGTTGTATGTTGGAATGAAGCCGCTGAAAGGAAACTTTTTCTGGAGAGAGAAACTTCAGTAATACCGAGAAGTAGAGATTGACCTTTAGCTTCTTCTCTGCCGGCCTCTTTAGCTTTTTCATTTTCTACTGCGTATTCGCTTTGAGAGACTATGTCTCCTTGAGAGAAGATGGTTTGCCCAGGATTTTTAATTTTTACTCTAGAAAACATCTGTCTGATGATGACTTCAATATGTTTTCTGGATACTGGTTCTCCTTGAAGTTCATAAATTTTGGTAATCTCTTGAATAATGTAATTTTGAGTAACTTCTTTACCGGCATATTTGAATAAATCGTCTAGGTTTGCCGAACCGTCTGTTAGTAATTGACCTTTTTTGATTTTGTCTCCTACTTTAACTAGAGTCACTCGGTGATAGTTGACTGGATATTCAGTGTTCCCTTTGATTTTATTTTTTTCTGATTCATCTGGTAAGATAATGATTACTTTTTCTTTTCCTTCATTTTTTATTTCACTAACTACTCCGCTTACTCTTGCGACGACAGCGGCATTTTTAGGAGATCTATTTTCAAAAACTTCTTCTACTCTTGGTAAACCAGAGGTAATATCTCCACCAACAGAAGCAGTACCACCTGCGTGGAAGGTTCTCATAGTTAATTGTGTCCCCGGTTCTCCGATGGCTTGAGCGGCTACCGTCCCAACGGCTTCTCCAATTTCTATTATTTTGTCTTTACCTAAATCTGCTCCATAGCAGTGTATACAAACTCCATCTAATGTTTTACAAGTCAATGGAGACCTGACTATCAATTCTGTAATGCCTGCATTTTCTATTTCTTCAGCTTCGTTTTTAGATAGAAGATGCTCTTTTTTGAACAATACTTTACCATCTGCATCTTTGACATCTTCTGCTAAAAATCTTCCTTTAGCTATTTTAGAGATGGATACTTCAATACCAGATGCAGTTATGTTGCTCAATACCACTCCGTCTTTGGTGCCACAATCGATTTCTTTTATTAAAGAGTCTTGAGAAACATCAAAGAGTTTCCTAGTGAGATATCCGGCTTTAGCGGTATTTAAAGCAGTATCGGTCATACCCTTTCTAGCTCCGTGAGTGGTGATAAAATATTCTATCGGTGTCAGCCCTTCTTTGTTTGAAGAGATAATTGGGAAATCAATAGTCTCTCCAGCGGTGTTGACAATAAGACCTTTCATTCCAGCCATTTGAGTTAATTGTCCCATAGAACCTCTGGCCCCAGATGTCACCAAATCGTAAACTGAACCAGTTTTGTCCATTGCTTCTTTCATAGCCTCCTCTACTTCCTCTTTGGTTTTGGTCCAAATTTCAATATTTTTTATTCTTTTTTCTTTGTGGGAAAGGAGTCCGGCGTCGTATTGTCCTTGTATTTTTAATGTAGTTTCTTTGGCTTTGTTTATAATTTCATATTTGTTTTCTGGAACAATTACTTCACCGATACTCCAAGTGGTGCCAGAAACAGTGGCAAAACGAAAACCAAAATCTTTTATTTTATCCATAATAGATGGAATGGCTTCTACTCCGTATTTTTGAATCAATTCATCAATGATAACTTTTAGTTTTTTATTGGTAATTTCTTCATTAACATAAGGGTAGTCTTTAGGTAAAACAGCATTAAATAAAAGTCTTCCAATAGTGGTTTCAAATAATTCACCGTTGAATTTTGCATATTTAGGAGAATCTGTTGCTAAAACTTTTATTTTAGCTCTGTATTCAACCATACCAAAATCATAAGCAGCGATGGCTTGATTTGGATTTGGGAAAATAAGTCCCTCCCCTTTTTCGCCTACTACATTTTTAGTCATCCAGTAACAACCGAGAATAATATCAAGAGGTTTATTTGAAATAGTCGGGTCTCCAGACCCCGGCTTTAAGATATTTTTATCCGATGCCATAATTTCTTTAGCTTCAAGCTGGGCTTCTGGTGAAAGTGGAACATGGACCGCCATTTGGTCACCATCAAAGTCGGCATTAAAAGCATTACAGACCAATGGGTGGACTTGGATAGCATTACCTTCTATCAAAATTGGTTTGAAAGCTTGAATACCCAATCGATGAAGGGTTGGCGCTCTGTTTAGCAGTACAAATTTATCTTTGATTACTTCTTCCAAGATGGCCCAAACTTCAGGTATTTTGTCTTCTATCAATCGGCTGGCTCCACGAACATTGTAAGCTAATTCTTGTTTCAAAAGATCTGAAATAACAAAAGGTTTGAAAAGTTCTAGAGCCATATGTTTAGGCAAGCCACATTGGTGGAGTTTGAGATTTGGACCGACGACGATAACTGAACGGCCAGAATAATCAACGCGTTTACCTAGAAGGTTTTGTCGGAAGAGACCCCTTTTCCCTTTCAAGTTATCAGCTAAAGATTTTAATTCTCTTGATTTATTGGCTTGAGAAGTGGCTTGGCTACCACTGTTGTGTCTTATGGAATTGTCTATCAGAGCATCGACTGCTTCTTGCAAAATTCTTTTTTCGTTTCTCAAAATAACATCAGGGGCACTTATCTCTTTTAATTTTTTAAGTCGATTATTTCTATTGATGACTCTTCTGTAAAGGTCGTTGACATCAGAGGTGGCGTATCTTCCTCCATCAAGAGGAACCATTGGTCTCATTGCCGGAGGGGTGATAGGAATATTTGTAAGAAACATCCATTCTGGTCTGGTATTTGATTTAATCATTGATTGAATAAGCGAAAGTCTTTTAGCGATTTTGACCGACTCTATAGATTTAGATTTTTCAAGTTCTAATTTGACTTTATCTCTTAATTTTTCTAAATCTATATTTCTAAATATATTATAAATAGCTTCGGCTCCGATTTCAGCTTCAAAAAAGGTTCCATATTTTATTGAGTAGTTGTGATAAGCTACTTCATCAATCACTTTGCCTTCAATAATATCTTCAATTTCTCTTTTTCTTAATGTTAATTTTTCTTTGAGGTCAGCCTTTTCTTCATCTTTAGTTAGACTTTTTACTCTTGATTTGAATTCGGCATCCAAATCTCTAAGAATTGATTGTTTATCTTCAAGCGAAACTTTGGTAATGATGTAGCCAGCAAAGTATATAACTTTTTCTACATCCGTAGAGGTGGTGCCAAGAAGGAGGGCAATACGAGAAGGCATACTTTTCAAAAACCAAATATGAGAGACTGGAGCCGAAAGCTCAATATGTCCCATCCTTTCTCTCCTAACTACCGAACGGGTGATTTCCACTCCGCACTTTTCACAAACAATACCTTTATATCTGATACCTTTGTATTTTCCACAATAACATTCGTAATCTTTATCTGGTCCAAATATTTTTTCGTCAAAAAGACCATTACGCTCGCTCCTTTGAGTACGATAGTTGATAGTCTCTGGTTTAGTGACTTCTCCGTGTGACCAACCTTGGATTGATTCTGGCGAAGCAAGTGAAAGTTTTATCAAGTCAAAATCTAGAGGGGCTTGTTTTTGGTTTTTATTTATCATTTTGATTATTTATTAACTTCTTTATCTGCTTCTAATTTTTTATTATCACTTTCCAAGAGTTCTATATCTAAAGCGAGACCTCTTAAGTTGCTAACTAAAACATTGAAGGCGGCTGGCAAGTTTTCTCCGATTATTCTTTCTCCTTTGACTATTGAGTCAAAAGCTGCGCTTCTGCCTAAAATGTCGTCTGATTTGATGGTGAGCATTTCTCTTAAAGTATAAGCAGCACCGTGGCCGAGGAGGGCCCAGACTTCCATTTCTCCAAATCTTTGACCTCCTCCTTGAGCTTTACCGCCAAGAGGTTGTTGAGTGATAAGAGAGTAAGGACCAATTGACCTCATATGAATTTTATCTTCCACCATATGGTCAAGTTTCAAGATATACATATAACCAACAGAAGTTTCTTGTTTAAAGGCCTCTCCTGTCCTGCCATCATAAAGTTGCATTTTGCCAGTCTCGTTCCAACCAGCTTTTTTTAGTTCTTCTTTGATTTCTACATCAGTTGCGCCGGCAAATTGAGGCACTACCGCTTGATAGTTTAAAGTTTTAGCCGCTAATCCTAAATGGATTTCCAATATTTGACCCAAGTTCATACGCGAAGGCACTCCGAGAGGAGTGAGTATCATATCTACTGGGGTGCCATCGGCCATATAAGGCATATCTTCAACGGGTAAAATTTTTGAGATAACTCCTTTATTTCCGTGCCGACCTGCCAATTTGTCTCCAACAGAGACATTTCTTATTTGAGCTATTTCTATATGGATTCTTTTGATAATTCCCGACTGAAGTTTATCACCTTGCTCTCTAGAAAAAACTTGAACATTAATTATTCGTCCCCTTTTACCTCCCTCTACTCTTTTAGAAGTATCTTTGACATCTCTAGCTTTTTCTCCAAAAAGTGAACGAAGAAGTCTTTCTTCTGGAGTCAATTGACTTTCTCCTTTAGGAGTAATTTTACCAACCAAAATATCACCCGGATTGACTTCGGCTCCCACTCTGATAATACCGTCTTCCGCTAAGTTTTTAAGTTTTATTTCTCCGACATTTGGAATATCGCAAGTAGTAATCTCTGGTCCCAGTTTAGTGTCACGGACATTTATAACCACTTCATCTATATGGATGGTGGTGAATTTATTATCTTTGATTAATTTTTCTGAAAGTATAATAGCATCTTCATAGTTTGACCCAGACCAAGAAAGAAAAGCAATCAAAATATTTTGACCAATAGCCATTTCTCCTTGAACAGAAGTTAGGGTGTCTGCCAAAACATCTCCTTTTTTAACTGTATCTCCTATATTAACAATCGGTCTTTGATGAAAACAAGTAGAACTATTTGTTTTAGCAAAGTTTATCAATTTGTATGAAGTTTTCACCTTTTTACTATCAATAGTTTCAATGTTGTTACCATCAACTTTAGTGACTGTTCCATCTTCACTAGCGAGGACTAATCTACCAGTATCTCTCATAGCTGAACCTTCAATACCAGTAGCCACAAGTGGAGCTTCTGGTTCTACACAAGGAGTTGCCTGTTTTTGCATATTAGAACCCATGAGCGCTCGGTTGGCATCATTGTGATCCAAGAAAGGAATCATTGAGGTGGCAATAGAAAAAGCTTGATTGGTCGCCACATCAACATAATCTATTTTTTCTCTAGCGATCAACCCTGGTTTGTTGTTGATACGAGCTTCTACTATTTTGTTTACTAAATTTCCATCGTTATCTCTGACTACAGCAGCGTGAGCGATAGCGTATTGTTCTTCTTCAAGAGCGTTTAAATATTCTATTTTATTTGTTAATTTACCTTTTTCTACTTTGACATAAGGGGTTTCAATCATTCCAAATTCGTTGATGCGAGCATAAAGAGCCAAGTGCAAAATAAGGCCAATGTTTGGTCCCTCTGGGGTGTGAATAGGGCAAAGTCTACCATAGTGAGAAGTGTGAACATCACGGACTTCAAAGCCGGCGCGACTTCGATTTAAACCACCGGGACCTAATGCGGAGAGTTGACGCAAATGTTCTATTTCGGCCAAAGGATTTTCTTGACCCATAAATTGAGAAAGTTGGTTGGTGGTGAAAAATTCTTTAATTCTTGCTTGTAGCGGTTTAGGAATGATAAATTGAACAGGCAGTGTCATATCGGTGTCTACTGTGGACATCCTATTGGTCATATTTCTTTTAATTTGAGCCATCCCAATACGGAATTTTTGTTGCATTAGTTCGCCAACATAACGAACCCTTCTGCTACCAAGGTGGTCAATATCATCTCCTTCAGCTCCGGGAGTAGTATTTAAAGTGATGATATGATTAACAACTAATTTTAAGTCTTCAATATTGAGAGTTCTTCGGTCAGAACCTTTACCGGTAATTGGTAGATTGAATCTAGAATTAAATCTAAATCTGCCCACTTTTTGAAGGTCGTATCTTTCAGCCGAAAACAAACTAACAAAAAATTCTTTGGCGTTTTCAGCTGTTGCCAAGTCGCCATCTCGTAGTCTTCTATATATTTCAACAAAACTCTCGTTGACATTTTTGGCATGGTCTTTAGCCAAAGATTTTTCTAAATATTCTTTAGCGTTAGGATTGTCTTTGAAGAGGTCAAAGATTTCTGCGTTAGTTTCGGCTCCGAAGGCTCGAAGGAGAGAAGTGACTGGGAACTTTCTTTTTCTATCAATACGGACATAAATCGTTTTATCAATATCGGTCTCTATTTCAATCCAAGCACCACGAGCAGGGATAATCTTGACTCCAAAAAGAGATTTACCTTTAATTTCAAGTTTAGTGAAAAAGACACCAAAAGATCTGGCTAATTGAGGGACGATAACTCTCTCAATTCCACTTATGATGAATGTTCCGTGGGGAGTCATTATTGGAAAATCGGCCATGAAGAGTTCCTGTTCTTTTTCAGTTCCGACTGTTTTGTTGGTTAAACGCACCCGTGCTTTTAGAGGAGCTTCATAAGTTATCTTTTTTTCTTTAGCATAGTATTCATCAAATTTTGGTTTTTCTATTTCAAAACCCAAAAATTCAAATTTAAATTTTTTGCCAGTAGAGTCATTTATTTCAGTAAATTCATCAAATACTTCTTTGATACCTTTCTTAATGAGCCAATCAAAGGAATCAATCTGATCTTTGACTAAATTAGGCAAAGGGGCTAGGGCTTTTTTGAATTTACTAAAATGTTTCTTCGGAAGGATTTTAGTTTCTCCAGCTTTTTCGATTGTATTTGGTGTCATGATTTATAAAAGTTTGTAATAAAAATTGATAATTATTTTTCCAACAAAACCTTATTTTGCAATACGAATTTTGAACGCACAACAAGAAAGACCCCAATCGCTTGGGGATTTTATTTCCTCCGTTTTTTAACTATTTATTTTTTTATAAGTCAAAGCGTAGGATTTCGCTTGTAATCCGTCAGTTGACGGAGACTGTTTTTGGTTATGCACAGTCCACCATTGACAAGCCATAACTCAATCATTCAATAGTAAACTCTAGTTTATACTAGTCAAAAAATTTGTCAAGTTTGTCAACCCCTCCCTGTGGATAACCCTGTAGGAATAAAAGAAGGGTTCCCCTTCTTCATTAAAAAAGTGTGGTGTAATTTATTTACCTGATTTAAGCAAAGCGACCACAAACAAAGATTCGGCCCAGCCGAGTGGAGTATTATCATTTGGTTTATCGGAATCAGAATAATAAAGTTCTGGAATTTTGTCTTGATATATAGTTTTAAAAGATTTTTGTAAATACTCCCCTGCTTTCTTTTCATCATCTCTGTCACTTATGTCACCAAATTTTTTATTATCTTCAGACCAGTTTCTATATATGATAGAAAGCCAAGGAAAACCAAAACACCATTCGGCCTCTTCGCTCACCTCGTCTTCATTTTTGTTGTAATATCTATCATTTTTGTATCTTATAACCCCTCTATCTTTTTCTAAATGATATTCTAAATGTCTCACTATTTCGCGAGCGATTTTTTCTGATACAACATTAAACGGATAAATAAGAGAGAGAAGCGCTAAGTCTGTAAATTTACTTTTAGATTCTCTTGGTAGCAATTTTTTCAATGTCTCTTCCCCTTTTTCTACTAAATGTTGAGGAACATTGACTATGCCTAGTTTGGCGATTTGTTTTAAGCCGGCGACACAAGCTCCGACAGAAGAAGCGTGCACTTCTTCATATTCTTCCCAAACTCCATTGTCGCTGTCTGCCCAGTATTCTATTGATTTCAAATAATCAACTAAAGTTTGGATTACCTCTTTTTCTTCTTCTGTTTCTATTATTTTGACTCCTCGGTTTTCTAAGTCGCCGATTTTAAAAAGGATAGCACCGACAGCGTCATTTTGTTTGTTGCCCCACTCTTCCCAAAATTCTTCAAAGGTTTCTGGATGGTATCGAGCGTGTATGTATTGAAAAGTTTGATAAGGTTTGTTTTTGATAGCCCAATTTATTTTATTTTTATGTTTAACAAAAATTGCTAAGAGAGCTTTCCAAACTTTTTTGACGGTTTCCCAATCTTCGGTTTCTTCAAAAGCGAGACAAGTGTAAAAATTGTCTCTAAGCCAAGCTTTATTATAACCAGTAGAGACATCCGAGCGACTAGCGAGAAAAAGACCGCTATTTGATTGTAGCTCGCGGATATTATTTAAATGTTTTTCTAAGATGTCCTCGTTTATAATCATAATTTTGTAATTCCTAAGGTCTCCCCTTAGGAATTATTCTCCTAATATATTCTTCTCATACAATACCTTTGCTTCTGTTAACATCTCTTTCAAATACGGTCTTTTATTTTCCATTAAGTCGGCTAGTATTGGATAATTTTTCTTAGCTTCAACGTACAAAGAAATGACTTTTTCCTCTTCTTTAAAAAATTCAAGCATTTTTAAAGCCAATTTTTCTTCGTAGTAAGTTTTGTCATCATCAATACCTTTGCCTCTGATACTTTCTACGATTTCTTTGGCGATATCAGTTTCTGTTTGGACTTGAGTGATTAAAAAATCAATCTCATCTTTAATTGGATTTTTACTCATATAAATTAAATTCCTCTATTTGCAAAATCATCAAAATAAGGATTTTCCCCTATGCGATGAACCGCTTCTTCTCCTATATTTTCAAAAATTTCTGCTACAAATTTTTCTGCTTTAGCCACAGGATTTTCTTTTATTGATTCTGCATTGTTATCAAAAGATTTTTCCATTCCCATAATATTTTAGGTTAGTTGATATTGCCTACATTTTACTACCCTTTTTTTAAAAAAGCATCCACAGAAATAAATGAACAAGTGAATAATATATGATACAATATGTCGGGTTTAGTTCTTTTTTGTGATGATATGAACCAAAAGAGAAGTCCACCGATCTTTGGTTTTTTGTGTGTAAAAATTACCACAGACAATGCATTTCTCTTTTGGCTTAACTAAAATATGTGAGAGAGACGTCTTTTACTTGTGAGTTAAGTTTGCAAAAACCGCCCCTTGGCAATCCTTGGGGCGGTTTTTGCTTTTATTTTTTCTTTTTGTTTCTCCACTTTTCAATTTCGGCGTGGTTGCCAGAGAGAAGTATTTTGGGTACACGATATTTTTTACCTTTGTATTCAATTATTTCTGGTCTAGTGTAGTGAGGGTATTCTAAGCCGCTCTCGCCCACATTGTTCTCTTTCTCTTTTTTTAACAAAAGGTTCCAGTAAGATTCTTCTTTCAAAGACTCTAGTTTTATAACTCCGGGGATAAGTCTGGCTACCGCTGAAAAAACCACCATAACTGCCACATCCCCATCGGTCAAAACATAAGGACCGATAGAAATTTCTTCAGCTTTAAGAGCTTTTTTAACTCTTTCATCAATACCTTCATAACGGCCAGTGATAAATATCATTTCTTCATATTTTTTAGCCCAATTGAAAGCTATTTTCTGATTAAACATTTTTCCTTTGGCTGAAAATATAACCACTTTTGTTTTTTTCTTTTTTGATGAGGCCTCTATTTTATTTTTAATTTTACTAAAAGTTTTTAATATTGGTTCTGCTTGCAATACCATTCCGGCGCCGCCTCCATAAGGTTTGCTGTCCACTCGCAAATAAGGTTTATCATTTTTCTTTTGAGCTCCAGTTGGTTTTACAACATCACGAGGATTGTATAAGGAAAATTTTATTTTTTTGTTTTTGATAGCCCTCGCCAAAATAGACTCACTTAAATAAGATTTAAATATATCTGGAAACAAAGTAATGATATGAAAATTCATAAAATAAATAATACCACAAAAACAAAACCGCGTCTATTTTAAATAAACGCAGTCTTGTTTTTCTAAATACTAGATGCTAGCTACTTGCTATTATATTTTCAAATCTTCCATAACATCATCTACAGAATCAACTTTGTGTGTCGCAGAAATATCTCCCCTAGGTTCTGGTCTTTTACCACCTTCTGGCTCGTTTATTTTCAAGTTTACTCTGGCGTTGTTTTTCATACCGACCACTCTAAGTAAAATCCTGATAGCTTTGGCAGTATTGCCCGATCGGCCAATTATTTTACCCATATCATCTGGGTGGACGTCGAGACTAAGGAGCACTCCCATCTCATCGACTGTTCGAGTAATCTTAACAGACTCTGGATTATCTACTAGTCCTTTGACTAGATATTCCAAAAATTCTTGATCTTTTTCCATTTCAGTTTATTTAATTAAAAACCTTATAATTCTTGTCACTCTTTTAGTATATTATATGACTTTCTCTTCTGCAACTGTCTCTTTTTCTTCTTCTTTAATCTCTTCTTTTATTTCAGATATTTCTTCAACTGGAGCTTCTTCTTTTTTCTCTTCTTCTTTCTTTGGTTCACTGGAACTTTCAGCAGAAGCGACTACCTCCTTTATTATGGGTGTCTTTTTAGGTAAAACATTTATTTTTTTGCCTTCAATTGCTTTTTTATCAATAAGGAAATTGTGAATGGTATTAGATAATTGAGCGCCATTTTTCATCCAGTGTTGTATCCTCTCTAGTTTGAATTCTCCCCTATCTTCTTTTCTGGCATCATAATACCCAAGCACTTCCAAAAATTTACCACTTTTAGGGGCGTTTTTGGAATCAGTCAAAACAATACGAAAAACCGGTTCGTGTTTTCTCCCTACTCTCTGTAATCTTATCATTAACATTGTTGTATTAGATTAGCAGATTATTTGAAATAGGTCAAACATAGTTATTTTAAAGTCCTTTATTTAGAGTTTCGTTAAGATTATCTAAAGTTTCTCTTATAACCCTCATTTCTTCAATTGTATCGTTATCTGGATTAGTAATTGCTTCTTTTTCTTTTAACCTTCTTTCCAACTCTATTTTTCTTTTTTCTGAATTTACCTCTTCATAGCTATCAACAATTTCCTCCTTTTCTCCCTCTCCACCAAACCCAAAAAATTCTCCAAATTTCATAATTTTATTGTTTAATATTAATTTTTAAATTATACCATTATTTAAATGAAAGAAAAATCACTTTTAGGTTGTATTAAGAGTATAAAGGTCGGATTAAAAGATAATAAGAAATTATATGAAAAAAAATATGAAGAAAGTTACTTTAGGTTTGAGTATTCTTGCAGTTGCTGGGGCGATAATTATTTTACCTAGCACTACCGATGCTTATAGAGGAGACCCTAATGTTCAAGGTCCAAATTATTCACTAGAACGACACACTGCTATGCAAAATGCTTTTGAAAATCATGACTTTGAGGCTTGGAAAAGCTTGATGCAGGATATGGGCAAAGTCAGAGTGGTTGAAGTCATAAACGCAGACAACTTTGATAGATTTGTAGAAGCTCACGAACTAGCTAGTCAGGGAAAATTTGAAGAAGCTAAACAGATTCGTCAAGAGCTTGGTTTGGGACTTAAAGATGGCTCTGGTAGAAGAGGAGCTGGTATGAAAATGGGTATGATGCATCGTTAAAATATCCTATAAACTAAACCCCGACCAGTCGGGGTTTAGTTTATGTCTTTGGTTTCTGGTAAAATCATTTTATATGCTCTATGATACAAATCTTTCTGATGAAGAGATAATCGAAAAAGTCATATCAAATGACCAAGAGTTTTATGCTGTTATTATTGAAAGATATCAAAAAAAACTTTTACGCTACGCTTCAAATTTGATCAAAGATGAAGAAAAAGCAATAGATGCCGTCCAAGAATCATTCATCAAAGCGTTTATCAATCTAAAAGGGTTTGATACTAAAAAAAAGTTTTCAAGTTGGATTTATCGGATTGTTCACAATGAATCAATAAATATTGTTAAGAAACATTATAAAGAAATATCTTTGCCAGAAGGAATAGATTTTAAAAGTGAAGAAAATATAGAGGCAGAGTTTGAGCAAAAAGAGTTGGCTGGAGAAATAGAAAAATGTTTAGGAGAAATGCCTCTTTTATATTCCGAACCGATTGAGCTTTATTATATAGAAAGCAAATCTTATCAAGAAATAAGTGATATATTGAAAATACCAATAGGCACAGTGGCTACTCGTATCAGTCGAGCCAAAATATTAATAAAAAAATTATGCAAAAAGAACTAAGAAACATAACCACAGAAGTAATGGACCAAATCAAAAAAGGCAAAATTAAAATGCGCTCTAGAATATATTTTGTGATTGGAGCTTTTTTGACTTTGTTTGGGCTTATTATTTGTGTCATCACCTCTGTCTTTATTGTTGGATTGATGAGGTTTTCTTTTAGGACCGCAGGCCCCTTAAGTAATTTTAAATTGCAACATATGATAACCAATTTCCCTTGGTGGTTGTCGGTTTTGGCTGTATTTGGGTTGGTGGTGGGGATACTTCTTATCCGCCGATATAATTTTTCATACAAAATAAATTTCAAAGTAGTAGTGATTTTGTTTGTTTCGGCAGTTGTCATTTCTGGTTTGGTGATTGATATAATAGGTGTAAATGATGAGCTCTCTCGTCGTGGTCCGATAAAAGATGTAATGAGGAAACATTTTCAAGACCGTTCGGTCTACCCCGTTAGAGCTTTTAGATAAGTTTTCCACGATAAAAGAGATTGTTTTAAAAGGAAATGATAGAATATTAGTAATAAACTATTATGAAAAAAAGGGCTGTTAGAATTGAAAATTATTTTCTTAAAGATATTAATCCAATTATTCGTTTTCTTATTATTTCCGATGTGGTTTTAGCTGGAGCGGCTGGACTTTTAGGACCTATTTTCGCTCTTTTTATAGAAGACTTTATTCAAGGAGGCAATGCGGCTGTTGCTGGTGTGGCGGCTGGTGTCTATTTGTTTACTAAAAGTATCCTTCAGATACCTATTGCAAATTTTATTGATAAAATAAGAGGAGAAAAAGACGATTTCTGGTTGATGTTTATTTTTACAATTCTTATTGCTTTTATTCCACTTTTTTATCTCGTCATTAGCACCCCATTTCAACTTTATATTGTTCAATTTGCTTTAGGTTTTTTTACTGCTTTTACTTTTCCATCATATATGGCTATTTTTACTCGTCATATTGATAAAAAGAAAGAAGGCACCGAATGGGGGATTTATTTTACTTTTACGGATTTAATCGGAGCGGCTCTGGCTATCGTTGGTGGTTATGTAGCGACCACTCAAGGCTTTCCTACTCTTATTGTGGCAGTGGTGGTGGTCTCATTTGTGGGAGCGATGCTTCTTTGGCCAATTAAACCTTACATCAAAACTCGCTCTTAAATTTAAATATAATTAATCAAAACTTAACAAATGTCTCTTATTAAAAATAAAGAAGAACTATCTACTTCCCCACTAAGAAAAGATGCTTTAGATATTTTAGAAGCGGGGCTTGAAGCTATAAATACCGAAAAGATATTGCGAAACAAAATCATCTTAAAAAATGGAGAGCTTTTTATAGACAAAGATTGTTATGTTTGCGAACATTATGAGCGGATATTTTTTGTTGGTATTGGCAAATGTGCTTTTGAAGGAGCTAAAGTGATAGAAGATATTTTGGGAGACAAACTAACAGAAGGAATTGTTTTGGATATTAAAAGTGGTGTTTTAAATCGGATGAAATCTTTAGTTGGCACTCATCCTTATCCGTCTGAACAAAATGTCTTGGCGGCTAAAGAAATAAAACAGCTAGTTGAAAAAGCGACAGAGAAAGATTTGATTTTAATTTTAATATCAGGTGGCGGCTCTTCTCTTCTTTGTGACCCGTTTGATACGGATTGTGAGACTATTACGAAAATAACCAAAGAATTAACCAAAAAAGGAGCTGATATTTACGAGCTTAATACTGTCAGAAAACATCTTTCCAAAATTCAAGGCGGTCAGCTTGCCGCTTTAGCTTTTCCCGCTCAAGTGGTTTCGCTTATTTTTTCTGATGTCATTGGTAACGATATTTCTGTTATTGCTTCGGGTCCAACCGTGATAGACAAAACTACCAAAGAAGATGCTAAAAATGTTTTAGAAAAATATGAAATCAAAAGCGAAGTCTCTTTTGATGTGGGGTTAACAGAGACTCCCAAAGACTCAAAATATTTTGAAAAAGTTTCCAATATACTCCTTGTTACCAATCAAGATGCTCTAGAAGCGATGAAAGAAAAAGCTGAAAGTTTGGATTATGACACAAAAATAGAAACTGACCGTCTTTCAGGAAACGCGCAAGAAGTCGGTAAAATATTGGCAAAAAAAGAATTAAAACCAAAAACCTGTTTGCTTTTTGGGGGTGAGACCACGGTTGAAGTGAAGGGAGGTGGAATAGGTGGCAGAAATCAAGAAGTCGCTCTCTCGGCTCTTTCTGATTTAAAAGATGGCGTTGTTTTAATTTCAGCCGCTTCAGATGGTTGGGACAATTTAGATACAGCGGGCGCTATAATTGATAAAGAAACTTTAGAAAAAGCTAACTTGATTTCAAAAAATCCAGAAGATTATTTATCAAAAAATGATAGTTTTAATTTCTTTAAAGAAGTTGGTGGTCACCTATCCACAGGAAGAACAGGGAGTAATGTCTCCGATTTGTATATACTAATATATAAGTAATTTATAAATCAAATAATGGAAAATAAAGATAAAAAGTTTATACTTTGGTTTGATCAGGTGGGTATCGCTGATGTGGCTTCGGTGGGTGGTAAAAATGCATCTTTAGGTGAGATGTATACTACACTTGTGCCAAAAGGTATTAGAGTGCCAAATGGTTTTATTGTTACCGCCTATGCTTACAGGTATTTTATAGAAAAAGAGGGCTTGCTTTCTTTTATTGAAGAGACTTTAAAAGATTTAGATACTAAAGATATAAAAAATTTACAAAAAAAGGGCAAGGCAATTAGAGAAAAAATTATTGCCTCCAATGTTCCAGATGAAATAGAAAAAGAAATAGCCGAAGCTTATAAAAATCTTTCCAGTGCTTATCAAATGGAAGAAACTGATACTGCGGTTCGCTCCAGTGCTACCGCTGAAGACTTGCCCGGAGCTTCTTTTGCTGGAGAGCACGAAACTTATTTAAATGTTGTCGGTGAAAAAAACATTTTAAAATCTGTAAAGATGGCGATGGCTTCTCTTTGGAATGACCGCGCAATTTCTTATAGAGTGGATAAAGGTTTTAATCATTTTGATGTGGCTCTCTCTGTTGGTGTGCAAAAAATGGTTCGTTCTGACAAAGGTTCATCGGGGGTGATGTTTACCATTGACACAGAGAGTGGTTTTAAAGATGTGGTTGAAATAGATGCTTCGTGGGGTTTGGGTGAAATGGTAGTGCAAGGTAAAGTGACACCAGATTCTTATTTGATTTTTAAACCAACTTTAAATCAAGGATTTAGATCTATTGTTAAAAAAAGCATTGGTTCAAAAGAAAACAAAATGATTTATGCTTCGACAAGTTCAACACGAGCTGCTGGTTCTGGGTTAGTTAAGGAAGTGGAAGTAACAGAAAAAGAAAGAAATATTTTCGTTTTAAATAATGAAGAAATTTTGACCTTATCACGCTGGGCTCTAGAGATTGAAAAACATTATACCGAAAAAGCTGGTAAAGAAATGCCGATGGATATGGAATGGGCCAAAGATGGCATAACGGGAGAGCTTTTTATTGTTCAAGCCAGACCAGAGACTGTTCAGTCCGAAAAGAAACACAACAGTATTACTGAATACAAACTTACAACCAAAGAAGAACCAATTGTAGTAGGTATTGCTGTTGGTACTAAAATTGCTTCTGGCAATGCGCACATTATTACTGATGTCAAAAAATTAAACGAATTTCAAAAAGGAGAAATTTTGGTGACTGAAATTACAGACCCAGATTGGGAGCCAATTATGAAAATAGCTTCGGCTATCATCACTGAAAAAGGAGGTCGCACCTCTCACGCAGCGATTGTTTCTAGAGAACTTGGTATTCCAGCAGTGGTTGGCACTGGTGATGCTCTTTCTAAATTAAAAACGGGACAGATGATTACAGTTGATACTTCAAGTGGCACATCTGGTAATGTTTTTGATGGCAAATTGGAATGGCAAGAAGAAGTTCACGATATCACTTCCCTCCCAGATACAAAAACAAAAGTCTGTATGAATATCGGCTCTCCAGAAAGCGCTTTTATGAATTCATTTATTCCTAACAAAGGAGTTGGTTTAGCTCGTGAAGAATTTATAATTGCTTCTAGTATTAAAGTTCATCCGAATGCTCTTTTAAATTTTGAAAATATAAAATCAAAATCCCTTAAAAATAAAATAGAAGAGGCAACTTTGGGTTACGAAAATAAAGTTGATTTTTATGTTGATAAACTCGCTGAAGGTATAGGTCAGATTTGCGCCGCCTTTTATCCAAATGATGTGATTGTTAGATTTAGTGATTTTAAAACAAACGAATACGCTACATTGCTTGGAGGTGAAGAATATGAACCAAAAGAAGAAAATCCAATGCTTGGTTGGCGTGGGGCATCTCGTTATTATGACCCTAAATTTAGAGAAGCTTTTAAATTGGAATGCAAAGCTTTCAAAAAAGTGCGAGATGACTTTGGTCTCAAAAATATTGTGGCTCTGGTCCCATTTTGTCGCACTCCCGAAGAGGGTCAAAAAGTTTTAGATATTATGAAAGAAGAAGGGTTGGAAAAAGGAATTGATGGCTTTAAAGTTTATGTGATGTGTGAAATACCAGCCAATGTTTTGCGAGCCGATGAATTTTTGGATATTTTTGATGGCTTCTCTATCGGCTCTAACGATTTAGCTCAACTCACATTAGGTCTTGACCGAGATTCGGGAATTGTCGCTCATATTTCAAATGAAAATGACCCGGCTGTTAAAAATTTGGTTTCTCAAGCTATCGCCAAATGTCGCGAGCGTGGCAAATATATCGGCTTCTGTGGCCAAGCGCCTTCCGACTATCCAGACTTCACCCGCTTCCTTGTCTCCAATAACATTGAAGCCATCTCTCTCAACCCCGACTCTATTATACCTATGATTTTGGCAATCGCCGAAGAGGAGAAGAAGCAAAATTTGTAAAAAACAAAACCGCCCTACTCATCCTTTCGGATTTTCAGGCGATTTTTCAAGAAGGTCACGACCGCACTCGTCCTGCTGTGAATGCCGTCAGGAGGGCGTATCCTAACAGTACCCCCCAACCAGGGGCTGGTCTCTGACCAAAAAAGCCCCTAAAACTTGAGCAAAGATGGCCAGTAAGACCATCAGGGAAACCAACGTGTCCATATCTTGCCTCCTGTTCACTATTATATAACATATATAAAAAATTGCAAGGTTTCGCGGTAATGTCTAAACACTTTTGGCACTTTTGATACATTAGTATTAATGAGCATCAAAATGTCGAAAAACATCAAAGAAGAAAGGTATAGATGGATTAGACCGATACTGGAAAAGGAAAT
>Ga0208375_1002441_pt1 | contig 17544 bp, 11 predicted proteins | sample RifOxyD1_FD_184038 | JGI IMG/M metagenome (GOLD analysis project Ga0208375, IMG submission 184038) | Soil microbial communities from Rifle, Colorado - Rifle Oxygen_injection D1 (SPAdes) | ecosystem: Environmental > Terrestrial > Deep subsurface > Rock core/Sediment | place: Rifle, Colorado... | reverse complement strand
TATGAGGAAAACTTATAAAAAGTGCATTGTAATCGAAGGCCTTAAGCATAATCTGATAGGCGCTGTGAATGTAGAGTGATTCCGTAGGTGAGTGTTGATAAAAAATCAAGGTATCACCCAATTCTTGTGAGTAAAGTAAATCCAAATTCTCAAATTTATTATTGATCATGGGACTAAATGAACAAATCAATCCGGGGTGTTTTTCACACAGGTGACCCGGATGCTTGAATAAAGTGCCATCCGATTCTTTGCCGGCCAAAAGGGTGTAAGTCTCAAAACCACCGTTTCTAAGCTTGGTGATGGCCAGTTCCAGATCTCCCAGGCAGTTTAAAATAAGGCCCATATCAACGAAGGTGGGGGTTTCTATTTTTATTAATTCTTTTTTAGACATTTAAATTCTCCTCTCAAGCATTGCCATAATAATGGCCATTCTCATCCAAAGTGAATGCCTGACCTGTTCGTAGCCGAGATATCCCAGTTCGTGTTTATTAGTAGGGTTCTTAAAAACACAGGCACCAATTTCAATTCCGATATTGGCCGGTCCTGGATGATAGACGGGAACGTTTTTTTCAAGTTTTTTAAGTCGTTCCATGGTGACCCCGTGAGACCATGGATAGTCGCTAAAGTAGTTGGATTCCCCAAATTTCTTATGTCGTTCTTTTTGAATTCGTAAAAGATACAGAAGATCGCTGTTGTTGATGGCATAGGTTACATCAGAAGTTAATTCGACATTTGTGTGCGGAGTTTGCCTCGGAAGACATCCACTGGGCCCGCATAAAATAATTTTACATCCAACCATGGTCATCAGATCAATTAGAGAGTGGCAAACTCTGGAATGTTCACAGTCCCCAATAATCGCCATGGTATTTCCCTTGGGTTTAAATCCGGTTTCCATCATGGTAAACAAATCAAGAAGTGCTTGGGTGGGGTGCTGATGCATGCCATCCCCACCGTTGATAATTTTAAAGGGGGGATTATTTTTAAAAGGGCGCAACTCTCCAGGAACGGCAGTTCTAATGACACATAAATCAACGCCTTGACTTCGCAGAGTTAAAAAAGTTTCTTCCAGGTTTTCACCTTTTTTAAGACTACTGGTGGCCGGATCAAAGTTGAGATAAATAGCTCCCAGCTTTTCGGCAGCCAGCACAAAAGAATTTCTGGTTCTGGTGGAATGCTCTAAAAAACAGGTGGCAACTACGGGTTGATTAACCTCATAGTAAGGGTGTTTCCGGGGATTATATTTAAAACCTTTGGCACTATTTAGAAGATATTCTACCTGACTTAGATTTAAATCACCAATGGACTCTAAAATAGATGGGAAATTCATGATTTTGTTCCTTCAAAGATTCGTCATTTAACTATTCGTAGTTTAAAATAGAGTTTGGACTTTGAAAATAACTAATAAAAAAAGTATGCACTCAAAACCAAAAAAAAATAAAGATCAAGATTCTTTGCGACAAGATGCCCTGATTAATGAGTATAAAGGTAATCTGTTTGAATACCTGGTGGGATTGCGTCTTAGTCAACTGTACCATATTGAGCCCGATTTTCATCAAAATTTGGATATAAGACTAAAACAACAATTCAAGGAGTATGAATCCATACTTAGAAAAATTGGGCCGGATATCTTAAACAAACTAATCTCATTTTCTGATAAAACGGCACAGCAAATCTTGCTTTTTATACCCGAAAACCTGGTGAGAGTGAGGATTGTCGGAAAAATAAAGGATACCCAGGTAAAAGATGAGTTTAAAGAAGCTGATTTGCTCTTGATAACGCATCGTAAAACCATCCCCCTAAGTTTAAAACTGTCTAAAAGCGGAGCCTATGTTAATACTAAAAGTGCCGGGGTAAAAAGTTTTATTGAAAAGTATTTTGCTCATTTTAGAAATGCTTTGATTTATCAACAAGAGTTAAACCAATTGATAGATCGGTATTTTTACGAGATGGGGCAGGCATTGTATCAGAGTATCGGACTTGATTTTAAGGGAGCCTTTGATGAGTCGTGGGGAGAGGAGGGGTACTCAGATTTACCTGGTCAGCTGCCAGAAACGATGAGAAAAATCGTGCAACATAATTATAAGCAGACTATCTTTCAAATTTATGCCATACTGGAGAAAATGAGTCATGACAGGGAGCCTTTTGCTAGGTCACTGCTTAACCTGATAGGCTTTGGGCATCCTGAGATGCTGCAAGTAATTTGTTTTAATAAAAAACTTTGTAACAGAAGCTATGAAATTGATGCTATTCAAGCGGGGAACTGTGCAGAGAAAATGTCTGAAGTTAATCATTTTGAAGTGATGCCCTTTAATCCACAAATCAGTTCGTTTGAAATCAGATTTCCAAACTTTCAGTTGCAAATCAGAATAAAACCCATGAATAAATTCACCACCCCCTCCTACAAAATAAATTGTTCAGTTCACTACGGAGTCAAGCATGCGAAAGGTTGATTTTATCCTACCCACTTCTTTTTCTCGCCATAATACGGCTGCATTTTTGCAAAAATGGCTGGAAGTGGATGGCAATATCACCTACGCTGATGATCTTGATACAGCTTTAATGCGGGCCAATCAATCCAATCGCGATGTCCTGTTGGCCTTTGAAGAAAAACTGGAATGTTTTGATCTGAAGTATTTTTTCGATGAATGCAAAAGTGCTACATCACGGGCCATGAGTTATGAAATCAATACAGGACAAAAACTCTATTGGCCTCAAATGGGAGAAGGTGTTTGGCCAGAAGATTTTTATGATGGGTTTGCCCTAAAAAATATTTTTTATTTTTCTTCCAGTAAAAAACCTTTTTTACCCAGCGTAAATCGATTGATCCCCGTACCTGTTTATAAAAATAGTTTGCATACTACGCAGAAATATCCAGCCTTGTTTTTAGACCGGGATGGGATTATCAACGAAGATGTGGGTTATTTACATAAGGTTGTCGATCTAAAAATCTATCCAGAAATTATTCCCATTATTCAAAGGGCCAACCAGAAGAACGTGCTGGTGATTGTGCTGACCAATCAAGCCGGGGTGGCGCGGGGTATGTTTCAAGAAGAAGATGTGAAGATGATTAATCAGGCCCTAAGCGTAAAGCTCCAGACCCAAGGTGCTCACCTGGATGCTTTTTATTATTCCTTGTTCTTAGAATCGGGGAAGATGGAAGCCTATAAGAAAAAAAGTCTGCTTAGAAAACCATTACCCGGTTTGCTTTTGCAGGCTACTTTTGATTTTCCCATTAATATTCATCGCAGTTTCATGATCGGGGATAAGCCCAGTGATCAATTGAGTATGCCGGGGCTGCGCTCTTTAATTGTAAAGGGCAATTATAATTTGCGTGAAGTGGAACATTATTTTGGCAGTTTAAAAGAAGTCCATGAGCATTTGAGAAATGAGTTGTATTAGCCCTTGAATCAAATAGTTTTTGTAAAAGAAGGAGGGCAGTTAACGAGTTTTAAAACTAGCTCAATAGCTTCTTTTTTAGCATCATCTAAATTTTGATGTCTGGTAGTCACGACATCAACGACAAGTGAGCCAACAAGATTTTGAATATTTCTACTGAGCGACATTAACTTTTCAGAGGATTCTCGCATTTGCATTTTTTCTTTTAGAATATAATATACTCTTTCAGTTCCACCTTTTCTAACCTGGGCCTGAAGCTGCTTAAATTCCGGTCTTAACGTACAAAAATAATAAAACAATAACATCACATGCATTTGTTCTGGATATTTTTTTGCCCATAAAAATACAGCTTCAACATATTTTACCAAGGGATCATTTCCTTCTTTAGCTTTTTTTAAATGTTCAATGGATAGTTGTTGATAAGTTGCCAGAATAAATTTAATAGCATCGTAGTAAAGTGAATATTTGTCAGCGAAATGATAGGCGATATGCGCCCTTCTCGTATTTACCCTTTTTGCAATGGCATCGTAAGTTGTATTTTCAAGACCTTCACTTGCCAGACATTCAACACATGCCTTGATAATTTCTAATTTTTTTAAGTCACCTTTGCGTGGCTTAAATTCAAATAAATCGTAAATTACAGGATCAGTGTCTAGGTTGTGCATAGCTCCTCCAAGCTTTATCTATAATTTAGACTATATAATGCAACTCAAAATTTGTACAATATAAATTGTACAGGTGTATAAAATATATTGTCTTTTTGTATTATATTAATTATGATGACTCGAAATGGAGAGTTTTTGATGATCGAAAAACAAATCATTGTAAAAAATAGTTTTAAAATTAATGTGGCAATTGAAGGCAAAGGTGAACCCCTGTTATGTTTGGCGGGACTTGCTTGCTCTCATTATAATTTTTTACCGCTGGTGGATCATTTAAAAAGCCATTTCACCCTTTATATGATTGATAATCGTGGTTTTGGAAAATCAGATTCATCTGATATTGAATACACCTTACACGATATAATGGAAGACGCTATTGAAGTTATGAAAAAATTGGGTGTATCTAAATTCTCGGTTACAGGAATCAGCATGGGAGGGTTTGTCGCCCAACTTCTGGCCACCTCCCATCCTGATTTAATCAATAAGTTATATTTATTAAGCACCAAAGGTGGAGGAGAGGGGTTTCCAATTAGTAAAGTTGTCACGGAAAAATCGTTTTCTACTTACATGCATTTAGCACAAGAAATTCAAGATAAGCTTGCTATTGAATCATTTGTACACCCTACATTTAAAAATAATCAGGAGAAATTGCAAGAGTTAATAAATCTTAGAAAAAAAGAAAATCCAGTAAATCTTGAGCAAGCACTTAAACAAATTCGCGCCAGTTGGAAATTTATAAATGAAAGACTTCCTTTGGAAAATATTTCATCACCAACACTCATTATTCATGGAATGGAGGATGATTTTCTTCCTCTGGGAAATGCATATGTGCTTAATCAACGTATTAAAAACTCAAAGCTAATAGCTATCGACCAAACTTCTCATTTATTTTTCTTTGAAAAAACGATGGAAACCGCTAAGCATATGATTGAGTTTCATCAAAATGAAAATAAAAAAGCTGAAGATCATGTTGGTATACTAAGCTTTGGAATCTATCTTCCCCAAAAAACCATGACCGCTAAAGAAATTAGCCAGGCCACTGACGGTGTATGGAGCGAAGAAGCTGTCAAAGAAAAACTGGGAATACGAAATAAATATCTTCCAGATACAGTTGATGGCACCCAAGATATGGGTGTGTGGGCAGCTCGCCTGGCAATTGAGAGATCAAATATCAATCCCAAAGACATTGATTTAATCTTATGCATAGGTGAGGAATGGAAAGAATATCCACTCACTACATCCGGTATTTATATTCAAGAACAAATTGGTGCTCATAACGCCTGGGCCATTGATATTCAACAACGCTGTTGCACAACCATTGCTGCTATGAAAATTGCCAAGGATATGATGCTTTCCGATCCTGCTATTAACATCGTTATGATTTGTGGTGGATATCGTAATGGTGATTTTATCGATTACATGGATAAAGACATGTCTATGATGTACAATTTATCTGCTGGCGGTGGTGCAATCATCTTGCAAAAAAATCTTGGTCGCAATGTCTTGCTTGGCACTCACATAATGAGTGATGGCTCATTAGCAAGAGATGCTGGTGTTAAATTTGGTGGAACAATTTATCCAATTGATGAAGATAATCTTCATAAGGCATATAAATCGTTACAGCTATTTGATTCCAAACATATGAAAGACCGCTTGAATGATGTTTCCATGAATAACTGGATCATGTGTATAGATGAATCGTTTAGGAAATCCCATCTTTCAAAAGATAAACTAGATTATCTTGCTGTATTACATTTCAAAAGATCAATGCACAAAACAATGCTTGATCTACTACATCTTAGAGAAGATCAATCCACTTACCTGGAAGATTATGGCCATATTGGACAAATTGATCAAATTCTTTCTCTGGAGCTTGGACTTAAAGAAAATAAAATCAAAGACGGATCTATAATCAGTATGATCGCTGCAGGTATCGGTTATGCCTGGGCAAGTAATGTAATTAAATGGGGACCAAATAATACCACTAATTAATAAAAGAAAGGAGAGCACCTATGAATTTTAAGGGACTGGAGAATAAAAAAGTATTAATAACCGGAGCAGCTGCAGGAATCGGTAGGGCCTGTGCTAAGAAGTTTTATGATGAAGGCGCGTGCATCTGTTTAGTGGATATTCCAACGTTGGAAGAAAGCGAACTTGCCCATCATTTTCAAGAGCGCATGACTTATATTCAGGCAGACATAACTTCCACAGAAGGTATCAATGCAATAAGAAAATGGATGGATGGTGGTGTTGATATCCTGATAAACAATGCTGGTATCACTCGGGACGCTACAATATTAAAAATGACTGATGATTCTTGGGATAAAGTTATTGCCGTCAACCTGACTGCTGTTTATAAACTGTCGCAAATGGCCATCAATAAAATGAAAGATCAAAATCATGGCGTAATTATAAATGCAGCAAGTGTGGTTGCTCACTACGGGAATTTCGGACAAACCAATTATGTTGCTACCAAGGCCGGTGTGATTGGCATGACTAAGACACTCGCAAAAGAAGTGGGGAAATATAATATTCGTGTTAATGCGGTCGCTCCAGGATTTATTGGAACTCCAATGGTACGAGCAATGCCTGAGAAAGTAATTACCATGATGGAAGAAAAAACCCCACTGAAACGTTTGGGTGAACCTGAAGAAATAGCAGATACCTACGCCTTTCTTGCATCAGACCATGCACGTTTTATTACGGGAGCTTGTATCAATGTTGATGGTGGAATTATCCTTGGGTAGATTATGAAAGATTATCAAAGCATTTATAAAAATAAACTTATTCGTATTGAACAGGCAGTTGAAAAAATTCAATCTGATACAGACAATATAATTGCCATGTGTGCTAGTGAGCCGCAAGGAGTCTTAGCAAAAATGCACCTGGCAGCTCCTAACGTAAAAAATGTTAATATTTTTGCTTGTTTGCCTCTTAAACCCTATGAATTTTTTATGAATCCTGGGATGAGAAAACATTTTACCTTGTGTAGCTGGTTTCATGCTCCAGGTGCCAGATGCGCATTGAAGGAAAAAACTGGAACGGTAACATATGTCCCTAATCACCTGCATAGGGCAGCAACTGATCGTCTTTATGTTAAGAAACCGCACATTTTTTTTGGAACTTGTACTCCAATTGATTCCAAAGGATTTGTATCGTTATCACTTTCCATAACATATGAAAAAGAAATAATTGAATCAGCTGACCTGGTTATTTTGGAGGTTAATAAAAATCTTCCAAGAACGTTTGGTGATACCCATTTACATGTTGAAGATGTCAGTTTTTTTGTTGAAAACCATCAAGAAGTACCTGCTCTTCCAGTGGCAATTCCAGATGAAATTGAACAAAAAATTGGTGAACAGATTGCCACATTGATTGATGATGGATCTACCATTCAGCTTGGTATTGGCGCCATTCCCAATGCCTGCGCTCTTTCCTTGAAAAATAAAAAAAATCTTGGAGTGCATACTGAAATGTTAGTGGATGCCATGGTCGATTTATATGAGATGGGAGTAATTAATAATAAGAAGAAGTCTTTTATGAAGGACAAATTTATCTGTACTTTCGCCATGGGATCAAAAAAACTTTACGATTGGCTTGATAATAATCCTGCCGTGGAATTTCGAAGAGGCAAATGGGTGAATGATCCATGTACCATTCGTAATAACTCTCAAATGGTTTCAATCAATACATGTATTGCCGTGGATTTGACCGGTCAAGTGGCATCTGAATCAATTGGCCTGGCACAATATTCAGGCACCGGAGGCCAAACCGATACAGCTGTTGGAGCACGAGAAGGACTTGATGGACTGGGAAAATCCATCATAGCATGCAGGTCAACTGCAAAAAACGGTGAATTATCCACTATTGTCATGGCCCATACTCTGGGTACCGCAATTACATTACATAGATCAAACACCGATTTCATCGTTACCGAGTATGGTATTGCATCCCTAAGAGGAAGATCCGTTGAAGAAAGAGCTCTCGCTCTTATAAATATTGCCCATCCAAAATTTAGAGAAGAGTTGACCAAACAAGCAAGAGACTTGGGATATTTACTTAAAGACTAGAGGAAATTTTATGGCAAAAATTAAAATCATCGGAACTGGTATCTATGTGCCAGGGCCACCTATTGATAACGACGAAGTTAAAAAATTAACTGGAGTAGAGTTTGATTCAGAAAAAATTCGAACTAAAATAGGAATATCAAAGCGTCATATTGCCCATCTTAAAAATATAAATGAAACTTCAGCTGATTTTGCCACCTATTCTTGCATGAACGCCATCAAAAGTGCCAAGCTTGATCCAAAGGCAATAAATTTATTTGTGGTTGGGTCTGATACCCCTGAATATATTTCGCCAGCTACTTCAATTTTAGTTCAAGGCAGAATTCAAGAAGGGGAAACTTATGCGGGAGCATTTGATATTTCCGCCTCGTGTGCAAGCTTTACCAAGGCCTTTCACACGGTATCCATGTTGATGAAATCAGATCCTTCAATTGAATACGCGGCTGTCACAGGTGTTTACAATATGCCAGCGTTTATTCGTCCTGGTGATGCTTTTGGATATTCTATATTTGCCGATGGAGCGGGAACAATTATTTTAAAACGCTGTGATGATGATGAATCATCTGATTATCAAACTGGTCAGTTTATGACTGATGGTACACAGTGGGATTATATAGGTGTCTATCATGGAGGAACCAAAAATCCGGCCAAACATAATGCCTTGGAAAATGATAAATGGGGACTTGAACTCTTAAAGCGATTGCCACCAGATCGCAATATAAGGCTTTGGCCAGTTGTTGCCAACAAACTTTGTGAAAAAGCAGGGATTGATATTACGGACATTGACCATATGATCTTTACCCAAATCAACAGGAGTGTAATTGAGGAAGTGGTAAAGATTCTTGGACGATCAATGGAAGATACAACATGTGTTATGGATCGTTATGGGTATACGGGTTCAGCATGCATACCCATGGCATTTCATCATGCCGTTTTGGATAAGAAAATAAAACGTGGAAATAAAATAATGTTAATTGCTTCAGGATCGGGGTTTGCTGTAGGTGGAAATATTTTTACATACTAATAATTTAATAAGGAACTTATATGTTAAAAGGCAGTCATAAGGTTGGACTTGTTCTTATTTTTTGTTACCTAGTTGCCTGGCTTGATCGAATGGCTATAAATATGACTATTCCCTTCATTGCCAAAGACTTAAACATCGGTCCCGATAAAATGGGATGGATATTATCAGCTTTTTTTCTAGGCTATGCATTATTTCAAATTCCAGGTGGATTACTTGCTGATAAATTTGGCCCGAGAAAAGTCATAATGGTGGCCTTATCTTGGTGGTCGGTATTTACTGCACTGACTGGAATGACATCATCGCTAATTAATATGCTTATCGTTCGTTTTCTTTTTGGAATTGGTGAAGGTATTTTTCCAGCTGCTGTCTGGAAGGTTCTCGGAAGTTGGTTTACCAAGAAAAATAGAACGACTGCAAACGCTCTAGTTATATCTGCGATTGCTATGGGCCCAGCACTTACTCCACTTATCCTTGCACCACTCATTGCTAAATATGGCTGGAGATTTTGCTTTTATCTTCTTGGCATATTAGGAATTATTTGTGTTCTTCTGGCTAAACGTTACATCTACAATACAATTCAAGAGGGACCTTCAATCTCGCAAAGTGAAAAAGATGAATATGAAATAGATTTAAAATCACAAGAGGCCAACATTGAAAAATCACTTGAACATACAACGTTTAAAGATCTTATTAAAGAGCCTATGATTTGGGCCTTTTCCATTTTTGGACTTTTTTATAATATCGGTATGTATGGCTGGCTTACGTGGCTTCCAACTTATCTTATCAAAGTCAAAAATTTAGATTTAACATCAATGGCCTTTGCTGCTTCCATTCCATTTATATTTGCAACCATTGGCTGCATGAGTGCAGGATTCATCTCAGATAAATATTTCAGAGGAAAAAGAAAAATCCTCATTGTGGCTTGTAGCTTTATAGGATCACTTTGCCTCTTTCTTTTTACCAACATAGATAATGTAACCGCCTACATGATCATGCAATGTATTGCTGGCTTTACCCTTTTTATGGCAGCTTCTGCTTTTTGGGCCCTTCCACTTACCATACTGCCTACAAAATTAATGGGTTCGGGTTCTGGTTTTATAAATACGGGAGGGCAAGTTGGAGGATTTGTTACAAATATTATTATTGGATATGTCATCACGTGGACTGGTAATTACTCCTCGGGATTTATTGTTATGATTGGTTCTATTATTATTGCAACTTTTATTTTGATATTATTTATAAAAGAAAGAAAATAAACCGATAGATAGCAGCGTTAATCTTTATAATATACTGACTATTTTACTTACTTATGGCTTTTTTATCAGGAACATGTTAAATAAATCTTGTTATTGAAAACCAATTTAGCCGGACAAGATTTATGAAACTATCAGCTATTTTAATTATTTTCTCTTGGTTTATCTTTAGCGTATCTGCACAGATCGCACCCGAATCACCTACAAGTCGAAAAACAAAATTGTTTTCTGTTAAAGCGGATCAGAATAATCTAACAGCATCCGGTGTTTCAGCGGGAGCCTTTATGGCCAATCAACTACACATTGCCTATTCAAAAAGATTCAGTGGTGTAGGAATTATTGCTGGTGGCCAGTACTATTGTGCTGAAGGAGAAGTTGACAAAGCTACCAAACATTGTATGAAAGGAACCAGTTTTGTTAACCATCAAACCGCCATCCAACACGCCAAAAGTGAATTTCAAAACAACCGTATAGATTCTCTAAAAAATTTAAGAAATGATAAAGTTTTTTTATTCTCAGGTAAAAATGATATTGTGGTGTCTATACAAACCATGAAGGAACTGGAAAAATTTTATAAATATTTTCTGTCATCTGCCAATATTAAAACAGAATTTTCTCATATTGCCGGACACGGTTTTCCTACTCTTCACTATGGCAACGACTGTACTTCCCAGAGCTACTTTAACACTCCTTGGATTTTAAATTGTAATTACGATGCTGCTGGAATTATTCTTAGTTTCCTATATGAGGGACTCCACGCACCTGCTGAACCCAAAAGTGAGAATCTCATCGCTTTTGACCAAAATGAGTTTATCACCAATAATAGTTCTATGGGTACTACCGGTCACGTTTATATTCCATCGGCTTGTCGAACAAATAAATGTAAAATACATATAGCTCTTCATGGATGTGATCAAGATCCTATGAGCGTTGGTGACAAGTTTGTAAATTATGCTGGCTATAATCGCTATGCAGAAGCAAACAATATAATTATTCTCTACCCAGCTGCCCAAAAAAACTATTGGGGGGATCCTCAAAATCCTATAGGATGTTTTGATTGGTGGGGATACACAGGCCCCAATTATCACGTTAAAGATTCCGTACAAATGAAAGCTATAATGGGAATGGTTGATAGATTGGCCGAATAATTATTTTATATCAATTTTAAAAATTTATTTTCGATTCTTACAGTTAAGAATAAATGTATTCCAAATAGACACAAGATGATTTTTTAGTCAGTTATACATCTATAAGTATATTGTAAAAACAAGCACTTGGGCGGAAAATAGAAGATAAAAAGCTAGGTAAGCTTATTGCATAAGAAACCCTAAGGATAGCTATAGCTTATGCAAAAGATAATGATTAAAAAACTAATTCAAGTACTGGTGATATGGGTCGTTTCGTTTGAAATGTGTTTTGCCACTACGGTCATCAATTTCTCCCACTATAGACAACCTGCAGCTGATAAGAATCCATCCCAGCTTGATGCTTTTATAGAGGCCATGCAGTCTTTTAAGGAGGATCTGGTTGGTAATGATAATTGTAGCGAGACTCGCAAACCGGTAGCTCCGGAAGCTTCATCTGAACCTGATGAAAACGGGCCTTATGAGGAAAATTTTGATTATAGCGAGCTTAGCAAGAAATTGCAGGAAGCAAAAATTTTATTGATAACTGAAAAAGATCGGACCTACCGGAAAAATTTAAAGGAAGAAAAGGAGAATGCCTGTACTTTAAAAAATAAAAAGCTGATTGAACCTCAAAAAGAAAAATGCGTCATCAAAGATGGTTTGATTTTTGAGATAGGTGAAAAAATCAGAAATCTTGGGGGATTGGAAGATCAAATCAATTTAAAGCTATGGCCTCGGGATCCGCTGGTAAGACGATATCAGATGCATAAAAAAGAGGCCGTGCAATCTTCTCAGATCGTAAAAAAAATTGTTTTTGATGATACCATTGAACCAGCACAAAGAAGAAAAGTCCTGCTGTCATATATCAGCTCGGTGCTTTGGCCTATGAGAGAACTGGTGGTGGTTCTGACTCATAATATTCAAAATAAAAAAGCCGTCTTAAATGTTTATGAGTCTTTGTTACCAACTTTTCCCACGGATCTTTTTTCGGTAGATGATTTGGAGTTAAGAAATATACTGCAAAAAGGGCCAAAAGAGGAAATTGATCCTTTTTATTTAAAAATAGTTGATCAGGACCACAATATATCCACCGTAGAATTCGATGAGTCCAAGGCGACGGAGCGGGATATCCTGGTTTTAATGAGATCGCCTACGGTGATGAACTATATCGTAGCATCCAAATGGTTAACCACTCAAATGTTGTTGTCCCAATATGCCATCTACTCTTCCATGATTGCGGATGAACAAGAGATAGATGAGAGTGTCAAGAAAGCCTGTTTTAGCCGGGCAAATGGCGGCATAGAGTACTTTAACCGCTATGAGGTTTTGGATGAGGAGGGCAATCTGCAAAGTGGCGAGGATTTAATGGATAAGATTTTGCAAGATCAAGGTTTGATTTTATCGGATGTCTATTTTAATTACTTTTTCGAAAATCTGGATAAAGACCCAACGGTGCAAGGATATTCAGGACTAGTTCCTTTTGAAGCCTATAAATTTGCTCAAATAGGGATCAATAGGCCCTTGCTTCCAGAAGCATTACGGCCTGGAATAGATGATATATCCGGTTATGAGGATGTTATTACTCTCCGGTTATACCGGGCTCTCTCCTTGTTTGACCAGGAGCTGGTTAATCCTAAAACCAACCAAAGAGAAAAGTTTGAATTTCGCGGCAAGGAATATCTTAATAAGATTTTGTACCCTCCCGGAGAGGGAGAATTTTATGGATACTTGGATGAGGATAAAAAGTTGGTGGAAATAAATGCTGGAAGGAATAATTTATCATCCTATCTGGCCGAAAGAATGCAAAGACTCAAAAAAAACAAACTGGAGGATATCATTCCAGGAAATGTTAAACAGATGCTTTCTCAAAATAAAATCAAACTGAAATTTCCATCGCTTTACAGTTCCTCGGTGTGGAGAGATTCGGGAGTTTTACAACTGTACCAGGTGTTACTTGCCAATCAGAATAATAAAATGGCAAAAGCGAAAATTATCCCTCTTATGACGAAGGCCTGTAGTGAGAGTGCTTATCAAAATCCGGAAAAAGTGGAATTGATCAATCGGGAACTATGTTTTGGCTTCAAAGTGGAACATAGCCAGATTACTTCCAAGCAAGGATTTAAAGTGGCAGATCCCTCCAGCGCTGACCAAGCTTATGATCACTTTGTTCAACATATGACGACCTTACTGAGAAAGGATTTGTTTGTTCCGGGAACCAGGCTTTCTGAGGAGCAACTTGAACATGTGTGGATTTCCTTTTCGTCTTTGTGGGATCAGTTAAGAGATCAGACTGATTTGTTAGATTTTGCCACCATGAGTGAATATGATTACATTATGGAGCAGATGCTGGTGGATAACCCGTGGGTTAGAAGCCGGCTTTCCTATGTATTATTAATCAATGAACTCTCCAGTGAATTAAAAGGCAGCATTCAGTATTCAAATTTTGCCGGGATAAACTGCCAGGATGTGGGTGAATGTCACCAGATTAATCAACAAATGAAACTCAAACTTTTAAAGAAAGCCGGAAAAATTCTGGCACTGAATCAAATTCAAGAGCCGCATTTTGCCAATAAAATTTTAAATAGGCATGAAAAAAAGTTTTATTGGAACGATGTGATCCAAAATACCAATGATCTTAATTATCAATTGTTCGGGGTTAAGACCAAAGATACTTCAAGCAATCATCAAAACGCAACAGATCAGGGGAAATCAGAAAATGCTGGGAATGAACTATTGCTGGTGAAAATGTTTAATTGGGGTAAAAATTTTGCTACCGATCTGCTGTCCAATCAAAAGGATACTCCAGATGAAACTTATTATAATCTGGTGGAGGAGATAAGTTATCAAAACCTTTTTACCAAAGACCAGGCGGATGATTTGCTTATTTTAAAATTGCAAACCCCCATGGAGGAAAAAAGAAAGGCCGATCTAGATGGTATCTGGGAGAGTGATTTGGGACGCTATAGCCAGATGCTTTACTCACTATATCGCAATAAAGGAAAACCAATCGAACAAGAACGGCTATACTTTGAATTTTTGCAAAGTAATAAGGATTTGGAGTTGCAAAGTCCCAAAGAGGTCTTTTTTGTCATGGACAGTGCCATCAAGCTGCCGATCTATAAAGAGCTGCTAGTTCGCTCGGCCAAAGTGCGAAGAAAGCAAATAGAGGATACCTTGGTGGATTTCTGCGAGACTAAACTGGATGAACATCAAAAATTACAGGCCATATATTTTGCCACACTGAAGTCACAAAATAAACTTAATCAAATGATTGGCATACCGGGTTTTCCTTCCAAAGTCATGGATGAAATGCAGAGTATGAGTCGCGAGGAGTGGGCAGATGTGAAATACTCTTTTAGCATGATGGGACTCATTATGGGATCTGTAATGCTGGGTTCGGCGTGTACGAGCGCCTCAGCAGGAGTCTGTGCGCCTTTGGCGTATGGAATGGTGGCTGCTGCGGTAGCGGGATATGGAATTCAATATGGACTTTATGAGAGGGAAAAAAATCGATATGTTAACAGTAAGGATTATGCCAAAGTGGTAGAGAGCATGGAAGCACTGGGCATGACTGATAGTGGTTCTGCTGACAAAGTGTCAAGATCCTCGGCCTGGACAATATTGGAAGCCAGTGGGTTGTTGGCATTTTTAGGACCTACTGCCCGCAGTATATACCTAGGTAGCCGGTTTACTCAAATAATAAAAAGTTCCAAAAATTTAAGCCAGGCCCGTTTTAATGCTCTTGCCAAGCAGGCGATGCGAGAAGCTGATACTCGTTTTGCCTTGGATGTTTTGGAATTTAAGACGATTGGACAAAAGCTGGCGCTGGATGAATATCAGACGGAAATTTCCAAAAAATATGGAAAGTTAACTGAAACATTTAGAAGTTTTAAAGATGGTAAAATATCGCATCAGCAGTTGATGGATAATTCGGCGGATCTTCTTAAAAGTGTCACCAAACTTCCATCCCAGATGATCAAAGGATTTAAAAAAGATTTTTTTAGTGATGTAACAGTAATTAAAACCAAACAGGAATTGGATACCCAGACTGGTATGGTGATTGCCAGGTATTGGAATGATAACCCAGAGGCAATGTTAGATCACTTGAGATCTTATATCAAGGGTAGTCTATTACGCAAAGGCTTGGGTCAAATATCTGAATATGTAACGGCCAAAAAATTGGGTACTAGCTATTTAAAATGGAAATTTGATACCTTGCTTAGCAATCATGAAGATATCTTAAAACTGGAAAAGATGATGGAGAAGATGATCTATCGTAATGATGATTTCCAATTGTTTTTGGAAAATAATATGGATTTGATTGCCAAGGTCTTTGCCAACTTACCAGTTAGAAAAAGAGAATTTGTCTTTATGGCATCGTTTCAGGGAGGTCCTAACGCAAGTGGTGATATTTTGGGTAGGAGAGTGCCATTTTTATACAAAATGGCCGATGGCCTGATGATGAGAAAGTTTGTTAATGCCCGCAACCGCTTATTGCTGGAAGATCTGAGCCGGCAGTCGAGGGAGGTTTTGGGAAGAAGCAACCATGTTGCTTCAGAGATTGCCGCTGATTCCATTCGTGATTTTACTCATGCAATTGAGGATTTAAAAAAGCGAAAGCTAAAAAACATGGATACCAGAAAAGTCGATTTTTTATTTGAAAGTTTAAAAAATGATGTAACTAAAATGGCGATGATGGCTTTTAATAGTCCCCAATATCATAAAAAAATACAAAAAATTATTAAAAATTATTCCCGATCGACCCAGGTTAACTTGAATCAAGGCAATCTTTCCTTGCCAGAACTGAAAAGATTGTTATTTGATTTTGATAATCTAAGTCTTGAAGAACAAAATCTGGCGTCATCACTCTGGGAAATAATGCCTTTAAATGATGTGTTTAAACTTAATCAGTTTAAAAAACTTTCTCATGAAGCAGTGTTGGAGTATTCCAATTATGAAGGGGTGGACGATTTTACTAAACTTTTAAATGCCCTGAAAATCCAACTCTTTAACAAGAACGATTTGTTAATGGAATATATGTAGACAACTCCAACTAACCAGAGGTCATTTAGATTTCATAAAACAACCCTTTTGCAATAAGGACTGAAGCTTGGCATGTTTATTTGTGTCATCACCGGCACGGATGGTTAAAACGTCTTCCCAACTTTTCTCAACGCTGTATTTGGTTTTCTTTTTGTAAGCTAATACTTCTTGAATAAGTTTGGTCCATTCGGGCAGAAATTCGCTATTATCAAAAAGATCCTGATTGTTCCATAGACGGTGTTCTAACAGATCCCCTAAGGCACGATCGCCATTCTTTTTAATAATGCCAGTCTGGCTTAGCTGCATAACCGCTTCCACATAAGCAATTTGAGCAGGGGAGCCACTTTCTTTAAGGGCTAAAAATAAAGCCATAGGGCGCTCATCTATCGGAGCAAGATTACTATCCTCTATACCGAGCTTCCTAAGCATTCCGGATACCTCTTTCGACAGTTTGTCAGGGTCCTTGGAATTGAGCATTCTCGTAAATAGATTGTTAGTGGCGGGGGAATTTGATTTCATGATTGAATAATCAAGTCCGGGTATAATAGGTTCTTTGTTACATGTTGGACATACCCCTATAGTGTTCTTGCCGCTTAAGCCGGCTACTTCGTTCAGGCTACTTAAAGTGCGGACGAAATCGTTTAGATCTTCTTTGGACATATTATTAACATCAACTTTCTTATTGAGCAAACTAGTTAGAGTTGATGCGTGTTTTAAATCTTTTATATAACTAAGAAGTTCCTTATTATTTTTTACTGTGTTCTTTTTTATTAATTTTTGTTTGGAGAGAGCAAGGGAATCTATGGATAGACGAGCCTCTCTGCTAATCCGGATGGCTTCTGCATCAGGAATATTAAACCTTTTAAGGGTCTTTGTGAGTAGCTGTTCATTGAACAGAAGATCACCCAGTTTTAGACCTGCTGTAACCGGATTGGCATATGTGGAGGACAGGTTAGTCAGTACCAAAAGTGT
>Ga0208375_1002435_pt1 | contig 17603 bp, 16 predicted proteins | sample RifOxyD1_FD_184038 | JGI IMG/M metagenome (GOLD analysis project Ga0208375, IMG submission 184038) | Soil microbial communities from Rifle, Colorado - Rifle Oxygen_injection D1 (SPAdes) | ecosystem: Environmental > Terrestrial > Deep subsurface > Rock core/Sediment | place: Rifle, Colorado... | reverse complement strand
TACTAAAAGCCTCATTTGATTTTTTAAAATATTTTATTTTAAAATTTCTTTAGTATGTGTTTCAAGAAGAGTGTCTAAAAAGGATTCTACTGTTTATTTCATTTTTTATATTTTCTAAATAGAATAATAAAAAATTATTTTTACTAATTTTTATTTTATATAAATTATTTTAAAGGGATTTCAGATAATTGTCTTTCTAAACTTTTTATTGCTCCATCGACATTTAAAAGATTTCCTTTACCATAATATTCAAAAAAATCTTCTCCTCTTTGTTTAAATCCTATTGTTTTCTTTTGAAATCTATTTTCTGAATCTAAATGATAATCTGCAAGAAAGAAATATTGTCCATCAAAAAAATCTTCTCCAAATTCTTTTCTTGGAATAACTTTATAATGTTTTCCATTTAGGTTATAATTTTCAATTAATTCTAATGCTTTAGTTTTTACATGCATAAAATTAATTTACTTGGAGATTTTTTAAAGATTATTGTGATTTATTTTCCATCATTTTTCATCAAAGGGAAAATTACGCACTCTCTTATTGGCTTGTTCATTAAATATGAAAATAATCTTTCAGAGACGCCAAAACCGCAAGTCGGTGGCATGCCGTATTTTAATGCATCAACAAAACTTTGGTCATGATCCATACTTTCTTTGTCTCCTTTTTCTTTCAATTTCATTTGCTCTTGAAATCTTTGCTCTTGGTCTAAAGAATCATTTAATTCAGAATAACCATTTCCTAACTCAGTTCCTGCGATAATAATCTGAAATTGCTCAACTTTTCTTTTGTCTTCGGGATTTCTTTTTGCTAACGGAGCCAATTCAACTGGTTGATTAATTAAAAAACCAGGACCTGAAATTTTTTTCCTGCAATGTTTCCATAACAAATCAACCAATTTCCATTTGGTTAAATTTGGATCAAAATCTATCTTTACCTCTTTTAATTTTTTCTTAATTTCGTCTTCGCTTGTTTTGTAAATTTCTATCCCTGTATGTTTTTTTATAGTTTGTTCAAAGTCGTATTTCTCCCATTTTTTTCCCAAGTCAATTTTATAGCCGTGAGTTTCAAATTTTAAAGTTTCAAAAACTTCCTTAGCAATTTTTTTATACATCTCTTCAACTAATTTCATTCCGTCTTCGTAATTTGCGTAAGCCCAGTAAAATTCCATTTGAGTGTAATCCTGCAAATGCTCCATATCCATTCCTTCGTTCCTGAACATTCTTCCTATCTCAAAAGTTTTTTCGTAGCCAGCAACCATTAATTTTTTTTGCCAAAGCTCTCCCATTGAAATTCTTAAAAATACATCAATATCAAGAGCATTATGATGCGTCTTAAATGGCGTCGCTGCCGCTCCGCCTGCTGAATTTTCCAAGACAGGTGTTTCAACTTCTAAAAATCCTTTTTCCAATAAAAAATTTCTAATTGTATTCCAGAATTTTGATTTTTTTGCAAACATTTCTTTAATTTCAGGATTCATCAAAATATCCAAATATCTTTTTCTCAGTTTTTCTTCTTCATCTGAAATTCCATGAAATTTTTCAGGAAGAGGCAAAATTGCTTTGCTTAATATTTCAATTTTTTCAACTAAAATTGAAATCTCGTCTGTTTTTGTTTTTATAATTTCTCCCTGAACTCCGACAAAATCTCCAGAATCTAAATATTTTTTAAAGAAATCTTTTTCTTTTTGAGGCGTCTCTCCATCCTGCAAAACTAATTGTATTTTTCCTGATTCATCTTTTAAAACACAAAAAGCGATTTTTCCCAAATCTCTCTTTGTCATTAATCTTCCTGCAGTTTTTACTTTTGAGCCAGTCTTGGATTTTAAGCAATCCAAACAATTTTGTTTTTTGTCATATTTATTTGGATAGGGATTTATTTTGTTAGCTTTCAATTCCCCAAGTTTTCTCAACCTCTCCTGAACTATTTGATCTTCACGACCCATGATTAAAATAAAGAATTCAAGTTTAAAAGTTTATTTCTACGCTTTAATTTACACTCTAAGAATAAACTTTTCTATATCTTGATTTTTTGACGCCTAATTCCCTGTCTAAAGTGTCATTTAACATTTCATCAACAAGGATTTGATATTTGTCTTCTCTTGAAACATGTTTGTAAATTATTTTATGAAATTTTTCCTGCAATCTCTGTACTTTTAAAAATAATTCAAGAAGTTTTGGATCTCTTACTTTATACTCTCCTAAAAGTTGTTTTACAATTAATTCTGAATCTAAAATGCAGGTTAATTCTTTATCTGTAAATTTTAATGCAAGTTCAAGAGCTTTAATTAACGATTCATATTCTGCAATATTATTTGTAAGATAATTGCTATTTTTTGGCTGTGCTTTAATAAAATTTTATCATCTTCCCTAACTATCACTCCTATAGCTCCGGGTCCCGGATTTCCACGGGCACCCCCATCACTATTTGTATAAATCATTTTGAAATTTTTTCCTAAACATTTTAAATTAATTTAAAAATTATCTTTTTGTTATTTTCTTTCCTTCAGCAATTTCTAACAAATTAACTTTTGATTTTGTTCTTTTATATCTGCTTAAATAAAACCAAACATATAATGCAACTAAAATAATTACAATAATCCACCCAATAATTTTTCCTGTTGAGCTTTTCTTTTTTTCATCGCATTTTGCAAGACAACATACGCCGTTTTGAGCTGTGACTTGCTCTCCAGAACATTTTTGGGAGTTAGTACAAAAACTTCCGTTTAGCTCTTCGCACATTTTAGTAATCTTTGGCAATTCACTTTGATTAACAACGCCGTTTTCCGGAACAAATCCTTCAATAATTTCAAGAGAGATATCTACATACGCAAAAGCATTGTCCGAAGTTTTTGCTTTTATTGCTCCGGAGATTGTTTTTGAATTAGATTTAGAAGAAATGTTTAAAATTATTTTTTGCGTCTCATTGCTTTCAAAAAATTCAAAAAATTCAGGGGAAACTGAAACATATTCTTTTAAAGAATCTGGGATAATTAAAGTTACATTTTCAAAATCTTTTGTTCCTGAATTCTTAAGATATAAAATTCTATTGGTTTCTGAATTTGTAGCAAGAGAAATATTAAAAATCTTTTGTTCAAAATAAATTTTTTCTGTTTCTAATTTTTCTTCTGCTGATAAAACATAAATAAAAACATTTTGAGTAAAATTTTCAGAGGAGAGTTTAATTGTTCTTAAGCCAATTTCAGTTAAATTTTCAAATTCTAATCCAATCTGTTTTTTTTCATTCGCTTTGAAAATAAATTGTGTTGAAACTTCATTTTGATTAGAGCCAAATAAAGATTCAAAAAATCCTGCTTGCTCTTTTTGTTTAGAAGGATTTGTATTAACAGAAACAGTTATTTGATTGTCTTTTAAATTTTGTATTTCTAAATAAAATTGGTCTTGAGAATTTGCTAAAATCTGAATTCCCGGCTTTGTTGAAAACTCTGCAAAATTCTCAAGAATTGTAAAGTTTATCATTATGTCATCGGAACTTTTTTGTCCTCCTGCAGCAGAATATTCTGAATTTTTAATAATCAAAGAATAGTTTCCAGGAGTTTTAGTGAGAGTTGAAGCAGAAATATAATAATTTCCCTCAATTTTTAATAATTCAAATTCAAGAGGCACAGCAGTATAAATATTTCTATAAAAATAAATATTATTTTCCGATATCGGTTTATAAAAATCCCCAGAAAGTTTAACAGCTAAAGTTTCGCCCCGATTTAATTCTGAATCACTCTCTATCTGAATAGAAAATACTAACGGAATAAATAATAAAACAAATGCAAATATCATCCAGCTTTTTTTCATCCTAGAAATAAGAAAAACAGGTTAATAAAGTTTATTTCATTAGAGGTTTATTAAAATCCATAAGACATAAAAACTTGCTCTCCTTAATTTAGAAAAGAGAAAAAAAATAATGTTATACCAAGAACTTGCAGAACTTTTCAAACAGCTTGAAAGCACGACAAAACGCCTTGAGAAAACAAAAATTTTATCAGAATTTTTGAAAAAACTTTCTGGCGAAGACAAAGATGTAATGTATCTTCTAATTGGAAGAATTTATCCGGAAGGCAATGAAAAAGAAATTGGAATTTCCACCCAAATTGCTATAAAAGCCATTTCAAAATTCACTGGAGCAGCCGAATCAAAAGTTTTGGAGATGTGGAAAAAAATAGGAGATCTTGGAAAAGTTGCCGAAGAACTTTCCAACAAAAAAAAGCAAACTACTCTTAAATTCACTAGCAAATTAACAATTCAGAAAGTATTAGAAAATCTGCGAAAACTTCCTGAACTTGAAGGAAAAGGAACGGTCTCGCTAAAATTGCTGTTAATAACTGAATTGCTTTCTTCTGCTTCTTCACTTGAAGCAAAATATTTGACGAGAACATTAATTGGAGATTTAAGAATCGGAATAAAATCAAGTACAATAAGAGAAGCGCTGGCAAGCGCGTTTTTTTCCGAAGATGAAAAAAAACAGGCCTCTGAAAAGATTCAAAATGCATACGACAAATTATCTGACCTGGCAATTATTTTTGAATTATCTAAGAAAGGCATTGAGCAATTAGAAAAAGTTTCTCTTAAAACTGACAAGCCGATAAAAGTGATGCTTGCGCAAAAAGCTTTGTCAATAGAAGACGGATTTGAAAAATGTGGAAAATATTTGGCGGCAGAATATAAATACGACGGATTCAGAATGCTGATAAATAAAAAAGATGATTCAGTTTCTCTTTATACAAGACGGCTTGAAAATGTAACCAAACAATTTCCAGATATTGTTGAAGTTATCAAAAAAAACATTAAAGCAAAATCCTGTATAATAGATTCAGAAATTATTGGATATAGTCCAAAAACAAAAAAATATATGCCGTTTCAGGCAATCAGTCAGAGAATTAGGAGAAAATATGACATTGACCGGCTTGTAAAAGAATTGCCTGTAGAAGTAAAAGCATTTGATATAGTTCTTTACAACGACGAGGATTTAATTAATTCTCCTTTTGAGTGGCGTTCAAAACTGCTAAAAAAAATTATTAAAAGCGAAAAATACAAAATAACAACTTCTGACCAGATTATAACAGATAAAGTTTCAGAAGTAAGAGAATTTTATGAAAAAGCCATAAAAAATAATCAAGAAGGTTTGATTTTAAAAAATTTAAATGCGCCGTACAAACCCGGAAGCCGCGTCGGATATATGCTGAAATTAAAAGAAGAGCTTAGAGATTTTGATTTAGTGATTACCGGCGCTGAATATGGAACAGGAAAAAGAGCCGGCTGGTTTTCAAGTTTTATTTTATCCTGCAAGGGAAATAAAAAAGATGAATATTTAGAAATTGGAAAAGTTGGAACAGGAATAAATGAAAAAGAGGACGAAGGAAAAATAACATTTAAAGAATTGACCAAGCAATTAAAGCCTTTAATCATAGAAGAAAAAGGAACAGTTGTTCAAGTTAAGCCCAAAATAATTGTTGCAGTTACATATCAGGAAATTCAAAAATCCACTAATTATTCTTCAGGATACGCTCTGCGTTTTCCGAGAGTGAATGTTCTAAGACCTGATAAACCTCTTTCTGAAATTACAGATATTAAAGAAGTTGAAAATGCTTATAGGGAGCAGAAAAAGAGATAAATTTATTTTCCCATTTCTTATGCGAGCTTTAGCGAGCATCTATGAAATGGATTTATTTTCCCATTTCTTTCAGCTTTTTAAGAACATCATCTAACTCGCTTTTTCTTTGAGGAATTGGTCGTCTTGGATATTGCTGATGATGTTGCTGCGACGAGGGAATTCTTCTTTGAGGAACTTCATGCATTCCTGGTCTTGAAGGAGGACCTTTCGGTTTTTTAGTTGTTAATTTAGAGTAAAAATCTTTTAATTTATCTCTAAACACTATTACTAAAGCAATTAAAACAATTAAAATTCCTAAAACCCAAAGCCACCAAAAACTTTTTTCAGTTTTTTGCATACAGCAATATTGAGAAACATCATTGCATAAATAACTCAACTCTTCTTTTTCTCCTGAGCCACATGCAGTATCCTTGCAAGTTCCATAATTTTCTTCACATTCGCTTTGAGTTATAATTACTGATTCTTCACAAGTTCCGACGCAGCACGATTCACCAGGTGATAAATCAGAAGCTCCATATTCTAAAAATCCGTCGCAGGTTTCTGAAGAGGCGCAAATTTCTCCGCTTAATTCAAAGCAAGTTTGTGAAGGTGTATCTTTAGTGCAGCAAACAGATAAACCAGGACAGCTGAATCCCGAGAGAGAATCTCCTCCTGCTTCTGAACATTCAATATCTGAAATACAAAAATTTCCTGATTCTTCACAATCCTCTGGAGGATTTTCATTTCCGCCGCCGGTTCCGGGAGAACTTGGCCAAATAGAATATAATAAAAATCCTGTTTTTGCAACATTCCCTGAATCCCAACATCCATCCTCGCCCTGAACTTCTGCAAGCCAATTTATTGCATTATCTTTTGCTTCTATCTGCTCGCTGGAAATACTCATTAAAGCCAAGGCGCTGTCATAATATCTGTCATATGCTTCATCCCAATATTTGTCGCCTATTTGTTTTGCTAATAATTCAATTTTAAAATCCTGTTCAGCAGTCAAGAAATATAAAAAAGATTCTGGCAAAAATTTTTCATTGTCCTCTTCAAAAACAATTAAATAAGGCAGATAAGAAGAAACATCTTTGCCAAGTTTTTTCAAGACAAGAGTTGCCCATAAGCTTCCTTCATAGTCGCAGGAATTTCCTTTTTTAAAACATAAAGATTCTCGCGCTTTGATAGAATCTGTTCCTCCTGCTGTTTCTGATTTTACACTTTCATCAAAAACATAAATTGTTGAAGATAATTGCTTCTTAAATAATAAATTTGCCTGAAAAGCTTTATCACAGGAAACTGTAAATTCCTGTTTTTGGCATTGAGGAGATATTTTTAGCCAGTATTCAGAAGGATCAAGAGTCAGACAATTTGCTCCTGATAGTGAAAGTTTTTTATCTTGGTCTATAGAAACCTGATATTTTTTTGCATTTAAATCTTCAAGAGTGCATAAAGCTGGTTCTGAAGTTTCAATTTGCAAAAGCCAGTCAATTCCCGAAGCTGTTTTGTTTTGCGCTAAAAGCCAGGCAGTATATTTTTTTACATCTGAACTTACGCTGTTTAAAGCTAAGATTGCCTGAGAAGTTGTTTTTAATTCGCAGGAATTTGCATTTATTGGAACAAAACATTCATCATTAGAATCACTTTTTAATAAATCCGCTTCACACTGCCCTGTTGACAGCAAAGCGAAAATCTTGCTTTCAAGACCAAAAGTTGAACACCCTTTTTCTTTAACTTTATCTTCTATGCATTTTACTGCATCTGAATTAAGTGTCTGATTCAGCGATGTTATAAAAGGCAAAATAAATATTAAAACAAAAAAACCAAACAAGACGACACTTTTTTTAACTCGACCACGCCTGGGCGAGTTTGTCAAAAAATTTCCTATTTTTTGTTCCTCTTTCATAGAAGAATTAATTAAAAATTGTTTATAAATATTGTTCTTTTTTAGAGTATGTCTGGAGTTTGGGTTTTATTAAAATTTTTAAAGAGCAGCCAATTATGGTTTTGAATAAATCCATTTGAGCAATAAAAAAACCAGTTGGTAACCAAAAAGCTTAAATAGTTTTAATAGATTACTCCTGCATGCAAAAGAAGCTTAAAAGCGTTGATTTATTATTATTCAGCGAGGCATATGCGAGAATGCTAAATTATTTCTTTGCTTTTCCTTATCAACCAATTGGATTGAATGATTTGTCTCAAGCGATTAGAGTCTCAAAAACTAGCGCAAGAGAAGCAATATTGCTCTTGGAAAGAGAGAAATTTTTAAACAAGGAAGAAATTGGGAAAACTTGGAGAATAACTTCAAATCCAAATCATCCATATTTGCTAACAAGAAAGTTCCCATATTCATTGCAGATAATTTATGAATCTGGAGCAGTAGATTTGATAAGAGAAAAATATCCTTCTGCAAAAGCAATAGTTTTGTTTGGTTCTTTTAGGAGCGGAACAGATAATGAAAAAAGCGACATAGATATTGCAGTTGAAATTATTAGCAATGAAGAATCAAAGATAGAAATGCTTGGAATTATTGAAAATTTTGGATACAGAAAAAAAGTTCCAGTTAATTTATTTATATTTTCAAGAAATAAAGTTGATACAAATGTTTTTAATAATATTGTAAATGGGGTAGTTTTGGATGGTTTTTTGGAGGTTAGAATATGAGAATAAAATTTCCTGACAAAAAAAGCGCATTAAGTTTATTGTCTGCTTCAGAAAAACAAATGAAATTTACATTAACCATGCGCTCAACTAATGAATCTGCATTTGCAATTATTAGAAATATCTATGAATGCTTTCAGATGATAGGAAAAGCTGTTCTGTTATCAGAAGGAAAAATTTCAGAGGACCATCTTGAATCACTAAAAGCTATAGAATCTCTGGAAGCAAAAACAAAAAGACCAATACAAGCTATTGACAATTTAAGAAAAATAAGACATGGAATAAATTATTATGGCTATATTCCAAAGAAAGAAGAAGCAGATGATGCAATTTTACTTGCAAAAGAAATATTCAAAGAAGTATTAGACAAAGCAAAAAACAGGGTCAGTTTTTAATTTATTTGCCTTTTTTATTCTTCTTTTTCTCTATTTTTATTCCGAAGTGTTTTTTTAACAAAATAGCTGACTGGGTTTTTGTAGCGAATTTCTTCTGGTGTGGGGATGATTCCAATACCGGCGTAATAATCTTTGTCGTAATTTGGAGGCAGAACAATCTTTTTTTTATAATCCCAAATAAGATGAGATTTAATATATCCCTCTTTAAGCGGAGGATTATTTTTGCTGTTCCAGTCATAAATTCTTTTTTCAAGTTCATTTCTTTCCATTCCTATTGAACGGAAAAAATTTGTCAGAATAAATAACGCCCTTTTTTTTCCGTCGCTAATTCCGTCCAGAATTTTTTTAATTGAGTCAGGAAAATTTTTATCAGAAATCTCTCCCAGATTAATCGGCTTAAATTCTTCAGTATTTTTTGATTTTGCAGAAGATTCAATTCTTCCATAATTTTCTCTGTGCCAATCCAATGCTTGAATTAAAAATTCTGAGGCCTCGCCTTCTTTTGCATTTGGAATAAAATTTTTTGCTTCTGCTTTTAGCGGGTCTGCGTCTTTTAAATCAAATTTTGAAATTTGTTCAGCATCTATAACAACACTCGCCAAAGCGGTTTTCTCGTGCAGAGAATAAGGCATCCTGAATAAATGGCGGGGAGAAACAAGAATAATATCTGGCATAACTTCTTTAGAGGCCTGGAAATTTTTTACATATTTATTTGGTCTTTCTATATCAGAGATTTTTTCAATCAACTGTTTTTTTGTCTGCTCAATAATATACTCTATAATTATCCTCGGCCATTCTGGGAACATATTTTTTGTCTGCACCCCATTCACTTCTTTTGGAAATGCCTTCCACGGAACAATAATATGAAATCCTTTTGCGCCGGAAAATTTTACGCCGAAATTTTTAATTCTGTGAAATTTTAAAAAATTAAAAATTATTTCTGCGCAAATCTTGCTGTAATCAATATATCTGCTGTCAATATCTATAATCAAATCCCATCCTATCCGAAGCTGATTTGCCTGCTCTTCTGACATTCCTGTAACAATTTTCATCGGGTCTTCCCATAATTCTTCTGAACAATTAAAAGATGTCGCGCCTTTTTTCACCATTTCAAAAACATCTCTGGGATATTGGAAAGAATCAGGGCGTTTCCCAAAACCTTCAAAATATCTCGGGCAGATTTCCCTGTTTTTAGAAAATTCATAAATTGCTTTTTGTATGTCCGGTCTTGAATAATATAAATTTGTTATCTTTCTGATTCTTTCTTCTTTGAAAGCCATATTTTTTAATAAACTAAAAGATTTATATAATTAGTTATAGCCATTTTTGATTAATTAATTTTTGCATAATTCAATTTTCAAGAAAAATTAAAAATACCTGCTCATTTAATTCGCAGAAATTAGGAAAAATTGTTGCAGTAATCTTTTCTGAATTGGATAAATAAAATTATTAATACTTTAACTGGGCTGTTTAGGACGATAACAAATAAATCCGAGCAATTTATTGCGAGCAATTCCGCTTGTTTATTTATTTTTCTTAATTTCCCATCGCTGTCACCCATATATCGCCCCCCCCAATTACACTAATACAACAAATTTTATAAACTGGTTTTTCGTGATTGTTTTACGAAAAAGAGTATAACTCTTTATTTATACAAATATAAGGAGGTAAAAAATATATGAAAAAAAATTTAATTTTCGCAATTTTTCTTTTAGGAATTGTTTTAGTGAGTTCTTTTGCTTTTGCAGGAATTACTGGAGGCGTTATAACTGGAAAATTAGTAAGAGGAGAAACTGCTGTCGCTGGAGATTTTGAGGTAAGTGTAGTAAGTGTTAGTAGAGATGGAGTGGCAGGTATTCAGATTACAAATCCTGAAACTAACGCAGTAGAAACATTTGCAGTAAATTCTGGTGGAACAGCATTAACTCCGTTTGGAGAGATTAGCATAGGAGAAGTAAAACCTGCTAGTCTTTTTAGAAGACCAAGTGTAGAAGATATTGTGATAACTCCGACAGCAGAGATTAGTGTTGTGCCTACTTCAGGAGTAGCTTCTCCAGTTGCTGTAATTGCAACAGGAGGAACACCGACAGGACAAAAATGTAACTTGAATTGTAGATGGGTTTTTGATATAACAAATTTAGCCAGCAATGAAAGTGTAACACTTACTCCAGCTGGAAGTGCTGCTGCTTTGTGTGATACAAAGCTTAATGAAATTGTTACTGAAGGATCATGTTATTCAAGCAATCCAAATACGGTTATAATTCCCCAAAGTTATGTTATACCAAATTCTAATGCAGATAATGGAATTGGTTATGAATGTAATTTTGTTAACAAGGGTGGAACCTTAAAAGATTATGTAATAGCGGGCGCACTTTGTTGCGTTGACCCATAAGTCTTTATTTTATTTTTTTTCTTTTTCTTTATTTTTTCTTTTATAGAAATGTTTAAATCTTTGATTAATTTATATTTTGAATGTATAGAATATTCACATCAAATAATAAAGTAAAAAAGAAATTAAGTCGATATATAGCGGAGAGAAAAGATATTCCTTCAAAATTAGACCGGCTTAAGACAAATCCAAGAAACGAATGCGGCGCGCATCCATTACGCGGAAAATTAAAAGGCAAATGGGCTTGTTGGTTGAGTTCAAATATCAGAATGATTTACATAATAGATGACAAAAATCAAATAATTTTTACAGAAGATGTCGGAACCCACAAGATTTATCAATAAATAAATTCTTCTATATCTCTGCCTTTGTTTCTATTTTTTTCGCTTTCCTTAATCATTTCCATTGATTCTTTATCCTGTAATACAAATATAGTTGTTCTTAATCCTTCTATTTCTTTTAACATTCTTTCTTTTAAAGAGTCTAATTCTAATTTTAATTCTATAATCTGTTCTTTTGGCAGGGCATCTGTTTCCATAATTTATCCAAGAGTTTTGTATTTAAATAATTATCGCAGTATGCGCCCGTGTAGAACTAGCACAGCATCAATTTGGACTAGATAATTAAAAAATTTAATTTATTTTTTTTTATTTTTTTTATTTTTATTCTAAACTCATTAATTTCAATAATAACAATATTTAAAAGATAAACATTATTTTTACAAGAATGCAAATAAAACTTGAAAATCCTTTGTTATTATCAAAAGTTGTTGAACTTATCTCAAATCTTGTAATAGAAGTTAAGTTTAAAATAGACAGTTCTGGAATGAGTGTCATCGCTATTGACCCTGCAAATGTTGCGATGGTGAGATTTTTTCTTTCAAAAGATGCGTTCTCGCAGTTTGATCTTGAAGCAAAACAAGAAATCTGGGGCGTGAATTTAGAGGACCTGAAAAAAATTTTAAGGAGGGCGGGAATTAAAAGTTCATTAATTCTAAAAAGAGAAGAGAACAGATTAAATATAGAAATGTCTGACAAAATCAAAAGAAATTTTACATTAAATTTAATTGACATCAAAAGCGAAGATAAAGAAATGCCAAATTTGGAGTTTAGCGCAAAAGTTGAAATAAATTCTGCGGATTTAATTGACGCTGTTGAGGACTGCGCTGTTGTTGCAGATGCCTGTTCTTTCGTTATTGAAAACAACAATTTTATAATTGAAGCAAAAAGTTTGAATTCAGCAAGGTCTGAATTTTCAGGAGATGAAGTAAATATTCAAGCAGAAAACTGCAAGTCAAAATACAGCATTGAATATCTTAATAAATTCGTAAAGGGAAGCAAACTTTGCGACAAAACAATTTTAAATTTCGCGAATGACCATCCTTTGAGGATGGATTTAAACATTGAAAACATGGAGCTTAATTTTATTCTTGCCCCGAGAGTTGAATCCGAGGATTAAGACGAACAAATTTATCTCTAATTATGAGATTTAATCCGAGTAGAGGACTGACACGGAAAGAAACTTCAAAAAATAGTCACTTGATAATTAATACAATAGAAAAGTTTAAATATCTCTTTAACAAATTAACAAAATGAAAACTCTAAAAAAACTTTTATTAGCAACAAGTTTAGCAGGTAGTTTAATTTTCGGAGCAACAAACAAATTAGAAGCTCAGGATACCCCAAAAACTTCAAAAGAAAAACTTCTCCCAAATTTAAATTTTTATTTTGAAACAGGAGAATATGCAAATTATAAAGGTTATCCAGAATTTAAAAAATATATCGGGGCATGGTTAAGCAGTACTTCTAAAGAAGGTAAAAATGGAACTATTTGGTTTGATTATGGAGATACGGATGATGACGGTGTTTATGATTATGTTGGCGTTGAAAATAATAGTCCTCCAATAAGATACCGAGAAAAGTTTTCATTTAATTTTGATACAAAAAAAATAGATTATGTTTTGGACATTTATGACTTTTGTTCATCTTCAATTAATGATTGTGATAAAATTATAACTAAAAGTTATGATAGAATAGACCAAAAAGAAGCAGAATATCTTGGAGAGGATTTTTTTAAAAGAATAAAAAAATTTTACTCAGTTCAGAAAGAATTCAGCAGATTTAATACTGGGCAATTAGAAGAACTAGTTAGAAAAGAATATTCTTATCAGTTGAAAATGGATAATGGAAAGCTTGTTGGAAATTCAAGAATTCCTATAAAAAAATTTCTTTCAGAAGAAGAAATTAAAAAAGTTGAAAATTATATCTGGGAAAAGCCAGAAAGAGAGAGGATTAAAAAAGAACAAGAAGAAAAACTTAAAGAATTTAACAGACAGCGGGAAGAAGTTAGAAAAATAGAATATGAAAAGCAAGAGAAAATTAGAAGAGAACAAGAAGAAGCTAGAAAAATAGAATATGAAAAGCAAGAGAAAATTAGATTAGAGCAAGAAAAGATTAGAATGGAACAAGAAAGGATTGAAAAAGAAGCCAGAAAACCAAAAGCAAGATTAAAAATTGGCACAGGGATTGCAAGACCTGATAGAGGAAGCCCTGGAGTGTTTTTAGGAATAACTCCTCAACTAACCAACAAAAAAGGAAGAGGATTTGCGGCCGGTCTTGATATTTTTGTAATGGATTCAGAGAGGAGTTTTGAACTTTTTGGCGGGATAGAGAATGGTAAAAAAGATGCGGGTCCAAATGAATATTTAATTTCACATACATCATATACGCATAATGTTTTAGAAAAAAGTACTAATCGTCTTGGATTAAATATAGGATATGTTTTTCCTGTTTTTGAGGTTTTTGCTAATGCTGGATTTTTAAAGCGGAAAATGTCAATAACAACAACAGCTGTAACAGAAGAATATATTGAAAAAAACGGCATTAAACAAGGGCAATCTTCATTTAAAACTGAAAAAACTGCATGGGGGGGAGAAGCATGGGGGGGAGAAAAATTCTTTGGACCTTTTTATTTTGGTCTTGGAACGGAAATTTTTCCGTTTTTAAAAAAAAATGATTATAAAAATATCTCTTTTTCAATAGACGGATTGATTGTTTTAAAGAAGTATATTCCATATACAGGGTATAAATCTTCCCCTAAACAGTTTATAATAAACGCCGGAATAAAATACACTCTTAGAAAATAAATCAGTGTTGGAAATTTAGAATACAAACTAAATGTTTTTAAATTAAAATATCGTGTAATGTTAATGATAAAAAGGGGGGGTAAGAGAGCTCAATTAACAATTTTCATTATTGTTGCAATACTTGTCATAGCAATAGTTGCCCTGTTTTTTGCATTTCCTAAATTGAGAACTTCTGTTGGAATTGAAAAACTTGAAACTCCTGAAAATTTTATTCAAACCTGCCTTAAAGATACAATTCAAGAAAATGTTGAAATAATTTCTTCTCAGGGAGGAAGTTTAAAGCCCTCTCCAAATGTTTTATATCAAGACGAGGAAATACAATATTTATGTTATACTCCGCAAAAATATCAGGCATGTGTTGTACAGATTCCTTTTTTAGAAAAACATATTGAAGACGAAATTAAAAATTCTATTAAAGAAGATGTAGATTTTTGTTTTAATTCTTTAAAAGAAAATTATGATAATAGAGGATATACGACTAATTTAAAAAAAGGAGATGTTGTCGTTGAGTTGCTTCCGCAAAAAATTGTAACAACAATAAATCATGAATTTGTTTTTTCAAAAGGTGAAAATACCCAACGAAGAGAAACATTTAGAGTAGTTTTGAATAATAATCTTTATGAACTTGTGGCTATTGCTCAAAGCATAATGAATAGTGAAATTGCCATTGGAGAAAGTTTTGAGCAGTTTTATATGGAGCTTTATACTAATCTAAAAGTTGAAAAAGACAGACCTTTTACCGAGGATACTACAATTTATATCTTAACAGACAGAAATACTCAAGATAAATTTAAATTTGCTTTTCAAAGCTGGAATTTAGGATGAGAAAAAATAAAATAATTCTTATTTTTATAGCAATTTTTTTAGTTGCAACATTAAATTTTATGTCTGCGCAGCTAACAGGAATACAATATCCTCAGTGTTGCTCACTGGCAAAGAATGGAGCGCAATGTGTTGCAGTTCCAGCAAGTGAGTGCGCAAGTAACTTTGCTCCAACTTCCTGCGACAATGTTCCGTCGTGTCAAAAAGGAGTTTGCGTAAATATTCAAAGCGGAGAGTGTGTTGAAAGCACTCCAAAATCAGTATGTGAAAACAGCGGAGGATTATTTAAGACCGAACCAATTCATAAAATCCTTGAATGTCAATTAGGATGTTGTATTTTAGGGCAGGATACTTTATTTTCAACTGAAATTGCATGCAAGGAAGCAGCGTCGAAAGAAGGGCTGAATTTTAATTTTAGAGAGGATATTACATCTGCAAATACTTGTCTTGGATTAAGTCTTACAGACGAGGAAGGTGCGTGCGTTATTAAAACACAATTTGAAACAAAATGTAAGAGAACAACTGGAAAAGAGTGCAGTTCAAAAGATTCAGGAAATTTTACAGGTTTATTGGAGAATTCTGTTTCTGGAACAAGTTTGACAACAGAATTTTTTCAGGGAAAATTATGCGCTGCCGATGAATTAAAAACTGACTGCACAAAATCAGAAAAAACAACCTGTTATAAAGACGACGTTTATTATTTGGATACTTGCGGAAACAGGGCAAATATTTTTAATTCTGCTAAATATAATGACCCGTTAAATTCTGAATACTGGACATATATTAAAGAGCCGTCAGAAGTTTGTTCTCCCGTAGTTGGAGGAAGCTCGTCGGCAAAAACATGCGGAAATTGCGATTATTCTTCAAGCTCTAAATGCAGAGTTCCTCAATCAGAAGACCCTTCTCCTTTAAACCAGCAGGCAAATTTCAAAAATATTTGCGGAGATTTAAGATGTAAATATAATGGCAAAACTTATCAAAATACAGAAAGCTGGTGCGCACAAACTCCTGGAACACCTTGGCAGGAAGGAGGTCCTGGAATAGAAGTAAACCTCAATGGAGAATACATAACTTCTAAAGATAAAATGTTTGACCCGACAAAATATAATCTTCCCGGAAGCAGATATGTTGTGCAGGAATGTTATGACGGAGAAGTTCTTGAAGTTGCATGCAAAGACCAGAGAGAGCAGGTTTGCAAACAATATGAACAGCAAGGAAGAACAAAAGCTGTCTGCGAATACAATAATCCAAGAGCATGTTTTATGGAAGAAAATCAAAATAAAAATAAATCCAATGATTTGTCTGATTGTTATTGGTTATCAGGAAGCTCGCCAATAATTGGAGGAAATATAGATGAAGGTGCAGTTCAGTTGGGAGTAATCACTGAAGAAGAAATAAAAGAGCAGGGATTAAATTTAGGAAGATTTCCAGACGATGAAAGAGAGCAAAAACAAGGTTCATGTGTTCCTTTGTTTACTCCTGGAAATAGTTTTTGGACAGAAAATGGACAAGCTTATTGTAGAGCATCAGAAGATTCACGACGAGTTATTTATGACATTCAAATTACTCAAGACAGAGAGGAGTTCATATCAAATTCTGAAGTCAGTGGAGAAAAATGGAGTTACACTGGAAAAAGTGATAATTACAAAAGACAAACCCGTTGTTCAGGAAATTGTTTTGCAATCCCTAATTTTGGAGGAATAAATGGAAAGCATAAAGATATAATAGCAGCGCTTTGGAATGGAGAGAAACGGAGTGATTGGACAGAACAAATGCCAATCTCTGACAGAAAAGGTCAATATTGTCATAAAAAAGACAAGCCCGACAAATTAAAAAGTGGTGCGGTAGTTGGAAACAAAGTAAGTTGCGCCGACGATGACGGCGACGATACAAGATTTAACAAACCTGAATTTTATACTCACTCAACTTGGCTTAAATTTATAGGAATAAGAGCAAGAGCGTCGGGAGATTGCGGAGTTACAACAAATTTCTTAGGGGAAAACCCAAGTTATGATTCTGAAAAAATAACTACAACAATACAAAAAATAAAACAAGACCAGAGCTCAACAAAACCAAAATGGGAAGGGGAAGTAGTAGAAGGAATTTTATATAAAGGTAAGGATTTAGAAGATTTGAATAATCCTATATTCAATGGAGCAATATATCCGGGAACATCTGAGAGCGCACTTTAAAATGAAAAAAACAATTAGTATAATCCAGATTTTAATTTTAATAATTGGAATTTTAGCATTTAGTTATATTTTTGGAGAAATTGAAAAAAAATCTGGAATTGAAATTAGCAGAGGTGTGGGAATTGTAAGCGCTCAAGAAAATAATCCTGATGCTTGTGAACCAACTATGACTCCTTATTGTTTTCAGGAGCAAGCTGTAACTTGTGAAAATAATTTTTTGAAATATACCTCTTGCGCAGGCGGAACATGTGAAGATGGAAAGTGTGTTTATGATTGGTTTACATATGAGCAAGATGGAAATGAAGTTGTTGTTCCTTCAACATATGATACAAATGAAAATGGAAAAGTAGATGAAGAAGAAAAAGCCGGCATTATGGAATATGTTTCTGCTGTTGGAG
>Ga0208375_1002432_pt1 | contig 17617 bp, 16 predicted proteins | sample RifOxyD1_FD_184038 | JGI IMG/M metagenome (GOLD analysis project Ga0208375, IMG submission 184038) | Soil microbial communities from Rifle, Colorado - Rifle Oxygen_injection D1 (SPAdes) | ecosystem: Environmental > Terrestrial > Deep subsurface > Rock core/Sediment | place: Rifle, Colorado... | reverse complement strand
CCTTACTATTATGTTACACGCGAAGCCCCAGCATTCATAGCAACTGAAAGGGAGAATAAAACAAGCCTAGGACTAATAGTGGGCGATGCGCCATCAAACAACCTTGACTACGGACTAGAGATAGTCGGGGGAACAAAACTACTACTAACACCAAACAGGACATTAACTAATGATGAAGCAGAAAACCTAGTAAGCATACTAAGCCAGCGATTAAACCTATTCGGATTAAAAGAAGTGCCAGTAAACTTCATAAGCGACTTCTCAGGCAACCAATACATTAGGATAGAATTCAGCGGTGCAAACGAAGAAGACATAAGAATACTGCTTGAAAAAGAAGGCAACTTTGAAGGCAAAATAAAGAACACAACAGTATTTACTGGCAGTGAAATAGTCGACGTGTGCATCAGCGGAGTTCAGTGCACGATGAGAATACAACCAGTCTACACAGGCACTGAAGCTAATACAGAAATAATGTACCAATTTGAGTTCCAAATAGACCTAACACAAGAAGCAGCACAACGATTTGCAGACGTAACAAACAACCTATCAATCGGCGAGTGCAGTACAGGCGGTTGCTACCTAGAATCAAACCTTGAATTATCACTAGATGGCGAACTAATACAAGACGGCTCACTAAGACTACCTGAAAGCGTAAAAGGCGAAGTGCTAACAAGCGCAAGAATCACAGGCATGAGAGCAACAATGAAAGAAGCCCAAGACGAGATGAGAAAACTACAAGCAATACTACAATCAAGAAGCCTACCAGTAAAACTAACAATAGCAAGAATCGAATCACTATCACCTGCAATAGGCGAAGGATTTGCAAGTAACATCGCAACAGTATTCATAACCGCAATAATAACAGTAGCCCTAGTAATCGGACTAAGATACAAAAACTTCAAAGTATCACTACCAATAATATCAATAGTAATAATAGAAGTGATAAGCACACTAGGCATCTCATCAATGATAAATATAACACTAGACTTCCCGGCAATAGCTGGTATAATGGCAAGCATTGGCACATGCCTAAACGACCAGATAATAATCACCGATGAAATACTAAAAGGCGAACGAAAAAAAGAAGAAACAACAGTTAAGAAAAGAATCAAAAACGCATTCCTAGTAATAGTAGCAGCTTTCATGACAAGCTTTGTAAGCATGATACCACTAACATTCTCAACAGCCGGACTACTAAAGGGATTTGCAATAACAACAATAATCAGCATAACAATAGGAATAGTAATCACAAGAAGAGCCTACGCGAGAATTTGTGAAATAATATTTAAGGATTAATTATACACAAATTCTCTCTCTAAAGAGACTCGCATCTGCGAAATAATATTTAAAGACTAATCAGCAGATACTCGCTCTGTTCGCTACGCTCACAGCGCCCGAATTTGTGAGATAATATTTAAGGATTAATTATACACAAATTCTCTCTCTAAAGAGACTCGAATTTGTGAGATAATTTTTAACGATTAAACTCTAAATTACTGGCTCAATAACCGGTTCAATCTTATTCAAATACCTATTAATCCTGACAAGAATATCCATATAACCCTCAATAGTGCTAGGTGCTAACTTAGTAATTTCACTACTAGTAGTCTCAGTAACAACCCACTTATACTCATCAGACTCACTGACTCTCTTAAAATTAAAATCAAACCGACTATTAATTGATACCCCGGTCCTAAAGTAATTAAGTTTAATTTCCAAATCAGCCTTAAAATAATTAGCAGGAATCTTCTTACCATCAATCTCACTAACACGCTTAGTCACTTCAATCATAGGCACATCATCAGTCTTTAACCGACCAGAAATCTTATGCTCCTTAAGACTGCCATTAGTTAAGTAATCACCAATAAAACCATACAAATCACCAGTGCTAACTTCACTAAGAATTAAGCCATCTCTTAACCCGCTATCTAAAATAACGTCAACACCATCATCACGTTTACCCTTAATCGCAATCAACTTAGACTCCAGGTTTAACTTAACTATTAAATCACTTAGACCCATCAAAGAAGAATTTGCCAGTCAATACTTAAATACTTTATTTTTTCAAAAGCAAAATAGCGCCAGCCAAATCACCATTACTCTTGCCAAGCGCGTCAATAGCACTATCCTCAGAACAACCAGTTTGATCCATAACCATCTTAATATCATCCTCACTAACCTCAATAGTCTCCTCATTACTGATATCACCACTAATCTGGAACATATCCTTACCCTGCATATTCATCTTCTGAACAGAAGGATTACTAACAATAATATTACCTGATGAAGTCTTAATAACAACCTCAGTAGCAGGAATTTCTTCCATCTTTAACTGCTTCATAACATTACGAAGCATATTAGGATCAAATTTCACGTCGCTTTCAGCTCGTTTCTCGTGCTTACGCACAGCCACAGCTGTAAACCCCCCTTAAAAATCATTTAGCACCAAGCCTCATCATAAGAGACTCATCCCTTAGTGATTTATTAATTATTCGATAACCAAAAGGAATCTTAATAATCTTAAAATAACCATTATCCTTAGTAGCTGCCCTTAACTCCAGTGACTCGCTTAAAACCTTAACATTAATCTCGCTAAGCGATTTAACACCAGGTAAGTTAATATTAACCTCAATAAAATCACTAAAACGCTTGCTAATCACTTCAGGCTCAACCAAATTCTCAGGAAGCTTTATAACGCGCTCATCCTGAACACGCTTACTAGAAGCTTCCTCACTAGGGAACGTATCAATCTTAATAGTAAACTTGTTGCCATCAATAGAATCACTTAAAACACCGCCAGAAATGCCCTTCATAACACTCCTAACAACTTTATCAATACTATCAAGTAACCCGCCACTCTTACGAATCTCAAAACCACAAAAAGGGCAAAAAAGCCACTCACGCGCAATCTTAGCGCCACAATTACTGCAAGCCATAACTAAAATGATAAATAAAAGCTATTTAAGTTTTTATCAAGCATAAGTCTTAAAAGCAGGACTCTTTTAATTTAAACTCCATGACAGACAATAGACAACCACAAGTTCTCATATTACCTGAAGGTTATACGAGAACCCAAAAAAGAGACGCCCAGAGAAACAACATAATGGCTGCAAAACTAGTAGCAGAGACAATAAGGACCTCACTAGGTCCCCGCGGAATGGATAAAATGCTAGTAGACAGTATGGGCGACGTAGTCATAACTAATGACGGAGTCACAATACTAAAAGAAATGGAAGTCGAGCACCCAGCTGCAAAAATGATAGTTGAGATAGCTAAGACTCAGGAAGAAGAAGTAGGTGACGGCACAACAACAGCAGTAGTAATCGCAGGAGCACTGCTAAAAAAAGCAGAAGAACTATTAGACCAAGACGTGCACCCAACAGTAATAACCAAGGGTTACTCACTAGCTGCAAGCAAAGCTTCTGAAATACTAAAGAAAATAAGCATCAGAGTCAAAAGCGATGACGTAGTCACACTAACAAAACTAGTAAAGACCTGTATAGCCTCTAAAGCATCTTCAAGCTCAAAGAACTTGATTGATGTTATAGTTAAAGCAGTACTAAGAGTTGTTGAAGGCGGAAAACTAGACGCAGAAAATATCAAGATACAAAAAAAGGTTGGCAAGAGCACAGATGACAGTGAATTAATAGATGGTTTTATCATAGACAAGGAAAGAGTAAGCAGCGGCATGCCTAGTAAAGTAAAAGACGCGCGCATAGCACTAATTGCTCCAGCACTTGAAATAGAAAAAACCGAGACTGAGGCAAAAATAAACATCAGCAGCCCAGACCAATTACAATCATTCCTAGAACAGGAAGAGAGAATGATAAAAGGCATGGTTGATAAAATAATAAGGACTGGAGCTAACGTTGTATTATGCCAAAGGGGAATGGATGACTTAGCACAACACTTCCTAACTAAAGCAGGAATGCTAGCAATAAAAAACATTAGCAGCAGTGATATGACTAAGTTATCAAAAGCAACAGGCGCTAGCGTAGTAAAAACACTAGATGACCTGACTGATAAAGACCTAGGCAACGCAAAAATCGTTGAAGAAGTAAAAATCGGCAACGATAACATGGTATTTATCAGGGAATGCAGCAACCCAAAAGCAGTCAGCCTATTAATCAGAGGCGGAACAGAGCATGTGATTGACGAAATAGAACGCGCAATACAAGACGCTCTCGGAGTCCTAAAATCCGCAATCGAAGATGGCAACATCGTCGCAGGCGGAGGCGCTCCTGAAATGATAATCAGCAAAGAATTATTCAAATACGCTGAAACACTTCACGGCAGGGAGCAATTAGCTGTCAGGGCTTTTGCAGAAGCGCTGGAAGTAATACCCAGAACACTGGCTGAAAACGCAGGACTAGACCCAATTGACATGATAGTAGGCTTAAAATCAGCCCACGAGTCAGGCAAGAAGTGGTTTGGTGTTGACCTATTAACCGGCAAACCAGCAGACATGCTTGAGCAAGGCGTAATCGAACCGTCAAGAGTTAAAGAACAAGCACTGCAAAGTGCAAGTGAAGCAGCAATAATGATACTAAGAATCGATGATGTTATTGCAGCAGGTAAACTTAAAGACGGACCAGGCGGAATGCCACAAGGAATGCCACCTGGAATGGGCGGAATGATGTAAATCTTATAAAAATTCTTTTTTTTTTAACTTATTTTTAAAAAAATTATTCAATAAACTTTATAAACAGTTTAAAAGTTCTTTTTAACCCCCTATGTTAAATTTTCTAATAATAAGCAACAAGAATGGAATGCCAATAAGAACACTAGGTGCAATACCAAAAAAGTTATCATGATAGTGACATCTCAAACTTAGCAACAATGGTATACATTTATTCAAAACAATTTAACGAAGACAAAGAAATATTTGACAAAGATTTTACGATATTTATCAAAAAAAATGAACCACCCTATGCTAAAACAAACGATGACTCAATAATAAGGCTAATAGAAGGCGTAAACGTCAACATAATATATTCAGCCAGCATTGACACTGAACTAACACCAGTCTACGAAATACTAAAATCAAACGATTTGCCAAATGACAGTCACTTAATTGTTAAAAAATAGATATGATAGACATGATAGAAGACTCAATATTTTCAAAAATAAACAACTAACGTCGGGCTAACGCCCTCCTTTCTGCTACGCAGAACACGTCGCTCCTTTCAGTCGCTCCTCTCACCTAAACAGTGAGCCACGTCGCTCGCTCCTCTGTCTCACGAGCTTTACAGCAGTGGACAGACTATCATAATCCTTACGTCACTCGCCTTTCGGCTCGCTCCTCTCACTTAATGGTGAGCTATGTCGCTCGTTATCGCTCGCTCCTCTCTCCTAACGGAGAGTTATGTAACTCTATCGGTCATGTTATCATAATCCTTAAAAGAAGCTTTTAATTGAGTTCTCCCATGGTGTTTGATTACTCTCGCTTCGCTCGTTCTTCGCTTCGCTCAGCAAGGAGGTTTGAAAAATGACTTTTGATTACTCTAAATTATTATTCCCCTATAACGAGGTAAGAGCTTATCAGGACTTACTCATCCAAAACATTAACGCTTCAATAGAATCACATAAAGCACTAATAGCACACGCGCCAACAGGACTAGGCAAGACCGCTGCGAGCTTATCAACAGCAATCAAACACGCAATAGACCATGACTTAACAGTCTTTTTTTTAACACCAAGACACACACAACACCGGCTAGTTGTAGACACCATAAAAGCAATCAGCGCTAAATACAACATTAAAATACCAGTAGTAGACCTAGTAAGTAAACAACTAATGTGCCCAATGCCAGTAGCTAAAGACTTAAACCGCTCAGATTTTATCGAGTACTGCAAAGAGATAAGGGAAAAAGGCAAATGCCCCTACTACTCAAACACAAGAAAAGTCGAACTAAGCGAGAAAGCGACAAGCGCGTTAAACGAATTCCTTGATAAACCAGCCATGCACACAGAAGAAATGTGCGATGAGTGCGTGTCAAAAAAACTATGTCCCTACGAGATGGCACTAGAATTAGGCAAGCAAAGCAAAGTAGTAGTCTGCGATTACTTCCACTTATTCTCAGATGACGTGAGAAAAACATTCCTATCAAAAATGAACAAGGACCTAGAAGACGCAATAATAATAGTAGACGAAGCCCACAACCTGCCAGACAGGATAAGAGGCTTAATGACTTACCGACTAACAACCAACTCAATTAACGGCTCAATAAGGGAGCTATCAACTAACGGCTATGAAGACGAGGAAGACGTAATGAGACTAATACTAAGAGTGCTAGAATCACTAATCGACAGCCACGAGCGGGAAGGACTAATTAAAAAAGAAGCACTAATAAACGAGATAACAAGATTATCAGGACTGCCAATTGATGAGATAATAACATCACTAGTAACAGCTGGTAATGTGATACGCGAGGAAGCCAAGAAAAGCTACACACTTGCCATTGCCCGCTTCCTAGAATCATGGAATGAAGAGGCAAGCGACAGGCTAAGAGTAATCAGGCGTGAAGGACTAAGAGGCGCTGAATTCATATCACTAACATACCACTGCCTAAACCCAGCAGCGCACACTCAGCCAATATTTGACGAATGCCATTCAACAATAATTATGAGCGGCACACTAAGCCCGCTAACAATGTACTCAGAAGTTCTCGGATTAAAAGACGCAAGCACGCTGGAATTAAAAAGCCCTTTCCCACAGGAAAACAGGCTCACACTAATTTATCCTGAGACTACAACAAAGTTTTCCAGGCGAGGCGATGACGAGTATGAGAAGATGGCTGATAAAATAAATAAAATGCTAAACAACCTTACTGTAAGCAGCGCAGTATTCTTCCCATCATACGCAATACTAAACAGCGTTTACCAGCGATTTATCCAAAAAACAGGCAAGACCGTTTTTAGCGAACAACCCGGCTTATCAAAAGAAGGAAAGCAGGCACTGTTAGACGTCTTTCGCCGTACAAAAGGCTCAGTATTATTTGCAGTAGTAAGCGGCAGTTTTGGCGAAGGCGTTGACTTACCGGGTAATGAACTTGAGTGCATAATAATAGTGGGAATCCCATTACCAGTACCAGACTTATACACCAAAGCGCTAATAGACTACTACCAGAATAAGTTTGGCAAAGGATGGGATTACGGCTATGTTTACCCAGCACTAACTAAAGTCATTCAGTCAGCAGGCAGGTGCATCAGGCAATCAAGCGACCGCGGATTAATAGTGCTAATGGATGAGCGCTACGCGTGGAAAAACTACCTAAAATGCATACCAACTGACTGGGTTTACAAAGTAACTAAAGAACCAGAAACACACGTAAAAGAATTCTTCAAACACCAAGACTAAGCCTTAAAAGACCCCTTAATCCTGTGGCGAGGCCATAAATAATAAATATCATCTTAATAAAATTAGTTAACTCAATATTCTTCTTATCACGGTCAAGATAATAAATAACTAAGCCAAGCACGACAATCTTTAACGGGTAAAACGATAGACTGCTATTAGCCAAGTCAAAAAAGAAACGAGGCACAACGTGCTGTTCAAAATAATTATAATAAGTAAGGCTCACATGCGTAACACTGGCATCAAACATATGGCTAACAAACATGATTAAATTAAGACCGCGCATAACACTCCAGTACCTGCCAATAATCACAAACACGCCAGCGCTAATAACAGTAAAGTAAACAACAGTCATAAAAGCGCCAATATTAAAACGATTAAGAAGGGTGATTAAGATAATTAATTGCGATACTAACAGCGCAGTGCTAACACCAGAGTAGACATACTCATAACGCCAACCCTTAGTCTTTTCAAACTCCCTAGCAAGAACTATCAGAGGGAAGAACAACAATAAGACCGGCACGTAAAGACCTGGCGTAGTAGTTAAAAAACCATAAGGGTAAACACCGGCGTCAGTAAGCGCGCGCCAAACACTGACTAAAACAATAAACGGGACAGTGGCTTTAAGGAAACGATAATCAATCTTATAACCGAGTTTTTTTAAGAACCTGAATAAAAAATAAGCGCCAAGAACAAGAAGAATAGCATACATAACTGTATTAACCGGGTTATAACCAGTTTTATCAAGAATAGGCTTAACAAAGAACTCTTCAAAAAAACCAGATGTATTATCAGGGGTGGTAGTCGTCATCTTAACTTTGCATTAATAACCGTGATTGCCTGATTAAGATTATCAAGCTGCATCCTAAGCATATCAATCTTAGAATTAATAACCTCCAACTGATTTTTTAATGCATTAGAATCAACTTGCGGCGCTTGTGAAGCATACTGAGCATTTTGGGGCACATACTGTTGCTGCTGTTGCAACTGCATATCAGGATTGTACTGCTGAGGCGCGTATTGCATTTCAGCTTCAGGTAAAGGCTCAGGTTCAGGCTCTGGAATAGGCTCAGGTTCAGGAAATGATTCTTCAATTTCCTTCTTTTTAAAACGGCTAAATAAACCCATTAATCTTTTTAGTAAGAATCAGGCAATTAAATATGTTATCCTAATGCTTATATAAACGGATTTACTACTACTTAATTAATGGCATACGATTTATTTGACAGCTCAAAAGGTGAAAAAGTAGTCAGGAGTTTTAAAATAATCTACGGCGCAGGCGATTCACTAGAACCATTCTACTACCGCATATTATACTGCTTAAGGCAGAACCGCGCTTACCAGACAATAAAAAAAGTGCAAGATTACTATAACATCAGCCCTAACACCCAGCAATTTGGTTTTGCAACGCAAAACTTAAGACAAGAATTAAGCACAGTAAGCGGTTTTTTAGGGCAAATAGGACAAGTAGTTAAGGGAATAGTTGGCATGAAAAAAGACCACCAGCGAATAAAAGAATGCTTATCATACTATAATGAAAACGGAAAGCCAAACGATCAAATACTAAAAGGCATATGGGCTGACTTTGTTGACAGTAAAACTGGACCAGCAAGCCTAACACAGGCAGCGCAAAAACTTGAATTCTTTGTAGCACGCGACTGGTTCTTTAGAATAAAAAACCGAAAAGAATTAGAGAAATTCAAAAAAGAAATACCTGGCAACTTAATGACTTTCTTAGAGCGAAAATTTGGCGAGTACGAGCATTGGTTTCCAGAATGGAAAAGCCGACTGGAAGAAATGGATAGTACTATTGCTGACCAAGTCAAAGCAAGCGAGCAGTCAGTTAACCTATACAAAGACTGGATTAAGCCATTATTAAAAAACGTTGAAGCATTAAAACTAGCGCCAGACCCGCTTAATGCTGACTTATTAAAAATAGGCGGGGCAATGTACTCACAAGTAAAGATAGTGGCATGGGGTAAAACTGACCCAAGGCTAAAAGAAGGCAGGATGGTTTTTGATTATGTGCCTGCAAAAGCCGAAGACTTATCTAAACCAGACGGTAAAAAAGGCAAAGCATTATATAACGGCAAACAAGTGCCATTCATGCCATTTATTGAAATAACGCTCACGCTAAGAACTGGTGCACAGCAATACATGGAAACAGTAGTTGAATTCAAGTCAAAAATAATGGATATCAAGCGATTCGAAGAATTATACTACAATGAATGGGTTAAAGACTTAGCAGATGTTTGGGTTGACAACTTAATGCTAAAAGAGCGATTAGGCGAGTCAGTAAAAGAAGAAAAAAAGAAAGAAGAGAGCAATGACGTATTAGGATTACTAGGCAAAAAAATGATGGGTGTTGAACTACCCGGAATATTTAAAAAGTGGCAAAAAAAGAAGAAAGAACAGCCAACACCGCAGTATAAAATTGACGCTCTAGTAAGCAAGGCAAGCAAAGCTCTTTATGGCGACTTAATGGTTGTGTATTATGTCACTAAGAAAAGCTTTGGAATGCTAGCTGACTTTGCAATGTATAGGTGAAAAAATGACAGACGAAAATATGGTTAAATTTGGAGGTTATCGAGTTGGTGTCAACCTTCCAATGGATAAAGGCGCAGTCTGGGAGAACGTGGCAAGAACTTCAAGATGGGGTGCGCCAGTAATCGAATTGAACACTAATGCGCACAGATTAGGCACTCAGGCGCTTGAGGCAATAAGACAGCAGGCAAAAGCTAATGATTTAATCTACACATGGCATGTGCCTCCAAGCGCTGATGAAGCAGGTGAACTAGCCGTGCCTAATGACCCTAGCAAGAACCAGTTTGCAGTACAGACAATGGAGCAATCAATTAAGTCAGCACTAGCAGTAGGCGCCCGCCACATAACAGTACACGCCACGCACTCAGCAGGCAGAAACCCTGAAGGCGCTTTTTATGTTTATGATGTCCAGCAAAAACAAGTGGGCATGCAAAAAACAATTGGTGACTTAAGTCCCAAGGACTCGCTTGAAATAATGAACAAGGATGCAATGACTAAACTAAAACGAAACATTTACCAATTAGAGTCAAACAAGGCGATAGTTGACGGCATGGTAAATACTGCTAATGAGATTAACAACCGCGGCATAAACGATGGCACTGCAAGGAAAATGATGATATTATCAGTTGAAGCAACAAGATACGGGCAGGCAGTAGGCATACAGCCAGATGATATTGAAAGCTGGGGTATCATACAGGAAAAAGCCCTGCGACAGCAACCGTTAACAAATAATGAACAACAAATAATAAAGAATTATTCTGATAAAGTATTATCAATGTCATCAGACTTAAAGGAAAGCATTAATAACCAGCTTAAGCAATTAAAACCTTATGAAAACAAACCATTAATCACTGACGGTGAAATGGTGATGAGGCAGACAGTGGCTGATAACATCGCAAAAATAAAAGGCAACCTACTAAAAGACGCAGTTCAGAATAAATTGTCAATAGGTTTTGAAAACCTGCCCGCTCAAATAATGTTTAGCACCCCTGAAGAATTAAACGATTTAAGAAAAAAAGTTGTTGATAAACTGGTAAGCGAGAAAAAATTAACAAGACCTGAAGCAGAGCAATTAATCGGATTTACTTTTGATTTCGGGCACGCAAACACCACAAGATATATTGATATAGCTGGCACAAAATTTGCAAGCCCTCATGAATTTATTGAACAGTTAAAAGGCCCGATAAAACACGTTCACGCAACAGACAGTGTAGGCATAGTAGACGGCCACCTGCCATTAGGACAAGGCGAAGTCACTGCAAAAGAGATTGAGGAAATAAAAAAAGCACTAGATAAAAGCGGTTTTAAAGGCGTAGCAGTCCATGAACTGGCTGGAAGCGGACTACCAGTACTATACCAGTCAAGCCTTGAGTTTTTAGAGCCGGGTATGTATAACACTGGCGGAATGCCAACATCATCACAGTGGGGTCCTAGTTACTTAGCGGCAAGCATGACTGACCCATTAATGATGGATAAGGATAGGGGGTATTTTCATGAATCATTCGCAGATATCTTTTGAAAAAAATAACAGGAGGTGTAAAAACAATTGAAAGAAGAACACTTAAGCACATTATCACACTTAAAGGAAAGAGTTGATTTAATTAAGACTAAGCCAGGCGTTCTAAGAACAGCTGACATTGAACTAGTCTACTCATTTGCAGGCAAAGTAGCCAGTAAGGAGTACTTAGGCGGTTTTATTCAGGCAGTAGTCTTATTTGGCAGTGTGATGAGGGATGAAGCAAAAGAGGACAGTGATTTAGATGTACTGGTGCTAATAGATGATGTTAGCAATGAAGTGACAAGCGAGATGGCAAGCGCTTACAGTTTAAGCGTTGGTTCATTATTAGCTAAGTTAAACGCTCATGATAAAATACACTTAACAACACTAGGCGTTATTAGGTTTTGGGATGGAGTGTTAAACGGTGACCCTGTAATTATGAGCATACTGCGCTCAGGTAAGCCAATAGTTGACACAGGCTTTTTTAACCCGCTAAAAAAGATTTTGGAAAAAGGCATGATTAAACCAAGCAGGGAGTCAGTGGTGTCCTATTTAAGAATGGGCGAGTCACTTGTAAAAAACCAGCCAAACTATTACCTTAGAAGCGTTGTTGACATGTACTGGGCAGTAATAGATGCGGCTCACGCACTAATAATGCATGCAGGCGAAGAGCCAACACACCCAAAAGCAACACCAACATTGTTTAGAAAAGTAGCTAAGACGTTTAAGTTATCACCAAATTTATCTCTGACAATAGATAAGTTCATCGTGCTAATGAAAGAGATAACCAAGGGCAAGCGCAAATCATTCACTGGCTCGCAAGTTGATGCACTCAGACGCAAAGCTGAAACTTTTGTTAACGCAATAAAAAGAGTAATTGAATAAAATAATTAATTTAAATTTTTTGTTAATATTCTTACATATGAATTTCTGGACTGCTAGGCCTGTCAATGTAAGGACCAACTTTAAGCCCTTCAGCTTCGCCAATCTTATCCTCAAGCGATTTCCTGTCTTCAAGACTTAAACTATTATTATCACTCTTAATGCTTGAGTAAATAATACTTTTCATTGGTTGTTTACCGCCTGATTGGAATGGGTTATCAACTTCAAAAAGCGGGGCACCAAGTGTAATCCTAGTAAGGAAGTCTTCCTGTGCCTTGTTCAAGTCACCGTTTAAACCAAGAGCTTTAAGCAAGTCCTTTTGATCATCAGTTGAATTCCAAATGTCCTCACCAAGCAAGTAAAAATAACTAATGCCCATAACGTCATCTTTTACAATCTTAGCCAAGTCTTTCTTGCCAGCGCTTTCAAGCGACAATGCAATCTTTTTTTTGTCCTTAGCCCAAAAGCCAGTAGCGTACTGGATTGTTGAATTAGCATCACTCTTAGGAAGAACGTTAAGCGTAATCTCGACATGACCCCTCTTAGCAATAAAATAATTATTCAAATCATCATTATTCCTAAAACTAGCATCAATAGTGCTGTTATACAAATCATTCATTTCTGTTTCACCTCAGGCTCATATTTAACACCCCTAAAAGTGTCATAAATGCTTTTAGCCCCTCCTTTCTTAAAAATGCTTAACTCCTTAGGGTCTAAGCCGTTAAACTTAAGCATTGCAGCGTCATACAAATCCTCAATACTAAATTTACTCGTGTCATTAAAATCATTTTTTAACATTATTTCCAGATAACCTTTAATTCCAGTAAGCCTGTCCTTAGCCTCAACCATCTTCTTGTTAAACTCTTTATTACCAAGTAATTTGGGAAAACTATTAACCAGATTATGTGACTGGCTAAACAATAATTTAGTATATGCTTCCTGATTTATCTCATCAACTTTAACTTCATCAATGCCCTTAAGCAGTGGATTAGTTAATTCAATACTTGCTTTGTTTATCTTAATATACTTCTTATCTTCTAAATACCTGCCTAAACTAAAATACTGCTTAACAATATGCTCCTTAGCTTTTTCTTCACCCATTTTTGATAATTCACCCTCAACAATTTTAGTCTGGGAAACCTTGTTATAAACTTGAAGCAGTTCGTACCACTCGCCTAGTTCACCCTTTTCTTTTAATTTCTCTTCCAAGTCCTTAACATCAGGTTTAGTTTCGGGTTTGCTAACTGATGGCTCAGTTTTTACTTCTTTAGGCGCGTTATTAGCATCGCTTAGTATTTTATCAAGCTCAGTTGTGTCAAGACCTAATTTCTTTAACTCTTCTAAAAGCCTTTTTGTCTCATCAAAATTCTCTTTAGTCTTATTAAAATTCTCTACTATAGGCTGGAACATAACATTAGACATATTTCACTACTAATCAGTGACTATTTATAAATGTTTTCTTATGCGCTTACAGGAGCTTTTGCGCCCATTTCAGACGCTTTTGTCACTAAACTAGTTATAAAATTCTTAACTTCGGTATAAGTATTACTAACAGTCTCATAAGTCTTAATTACACCCTCTGAATAAGCCTTAACATCACCTAAAATAGTCTCACTAGCTGTTTTTAACTCAGTTGAAATATTCATCAAATCACTAAGCTTAGCCGACTCATCAGCTGATAAACTAAGATTTATTGCATCTAACTTAGTTTGCAAATCAGAAGCGTTAACATAATTACCAGCACTTAACTCACTTTGAATTAAAGCCTTAGCAACAGCAGGGTCATAACTATTAATTGAACCAATTCTAGAATCAATATCATTTAAGGCATTACCTATAAACTCATCTAAAACATCATACTTACTGACATAATCACTAAGCTCTAAATCAAGGTCATTAATCCTGCTATCAATACCATTTAAAACAATCTTTAATGAATTCTTGTAATTACTAAAATCAGTATTTAATGCAGTTAAATCACCAGTTGTAGCATAACCATTTAATAAATCCATTAAAACGCTCTTACACATAACACCACTTTCTAATTGCTCACTAATACGAGTATCAAGATTGCTGATAAAATCATTAAAACTATCCTTATAATTATCAAACTCAGACTTTAACGCAGTAAAATCATTAGCTAAATCAGTAACCTTACTTCTTGTTGAATTAGCAAAATTAACTAAATTATCTAAATCATCATTTAAAGTATTAACATCACTTTTTAATTCAGATACGTCTGCCTCAATATTACTAACTTTATTATCCAAATCACTGACTGGTTTTTTAAGCGACTGATAAACTTTTGAACTAGGGTTTGCCAGCACAGCATCAAGCGAGTCATCCAATTCATCCTTACCAACCATCTGCGTTAACGCCTTAAACAAATCAGAATCAGGGTCGTTTAACTCATCAATAATAAACTGCTTTAAGTAACTCTTATCATTAAGCAAAGCATTAACCTCTGATTTATTATAGGAATTACTCTTAAGGTCATTAACTACTGCATCATTATCATTTTTATAATTATTTAAATCAATCTCAACATCACTAATACCATTGCCTAAATTATTAATCATTGAATTAAGCTCTGACTTAATATTATCAACTTCAGCTTTAGTATAACGCTTATTAATCATTTCTTTAAGTGAATCCAGATTTTTATTAACTGCAATTAGAGCATTTTTAAAAATATCAGAACTAACAAAGTCATCTAAGTTACTGCTGTTAACTGAAGTTTGTGATTGATTAACTGGTGCTTTTGCACTCAAAATAGAATTAATCCTTGAGTCCAAGTCAGAATTTTTAACATAGTCGCCTAAGCTATTAACCTGACTACTTAAACGAGTGTTAAAATCAGTCTTAAAATTGTTAACATCACTCTTAAGACTATTAAAGTCATTTTTAAAATTGTTAAAATCATCAGCACTAACGTAATCAGCCGGCGGTGTATTAATCACTGGTGGTTGTGGCATAATTGATGGTTGTGAAACAACAGGTGCAGGCGGTGTTTGTGGATTAAAACTAGCACTTAACTTACTGCCTGTTCTTAATGCCTCATGAATCTGGGGCACAAAACCACTGAAAGCATTGCTTAATCTTTTATCCTTAAAATAATTCAACTGAAAAGCAACACCGTCATTAAACTGCTTTAATAACTGGAAATTAGCGTCATCAATAAGCATTGGTCTGATAACATCAATATCACTCTTAGTAATTTGACCATCAACTTGCTTACTGGTAAGATAATCACTAATTGCATGACCCTCAAGAATAGGATTATTATTCTTAGCATTAGTTATATCCCTAGTGCGCCTAAGAATCTCCTCTAAGTCAGGACTAAGAATTGTTCCATTCTGAATCAATTCAATCAAGTTTGCCATATTCTATCAAAGAGTTATTAATTCTATTAATAAATGTTTTGCTTTACCATAAACTATCTATCTCATCATTGATTGAATCTATTTTAGTGCAATCAATAACAATCTTTTCATTTTTAACTTTACTGTCTAAACGTTTTTGAAGTTCTGTCGTTTCTTTCTTAATATCAGCTAAAATAGTATCACACTCTTCTCTCGCTTTAGAAGTGCCTGCAATTCCTGAACTATTAATGCTATTAATCTTTGATTCAAGATTATTCTTAACCTCTCTAATATAAGCATTAAGATTATTTACTATTAAATCAAGCTTTAAATCCAACGCAACTCTAGAATAACCCTGAGTGCTTTTTAAGGTACCAATATCACGACTAACCTGAATTAACTGATTATATAGATTAGCATATTCATTTTTTAACAAATTAATTTCATTAGTCATTGCAACAATATGGGTGGCTAATTGAGTGTTAATACCAATATAATGATTAAATTGATTAGTAATCTTATTATAATCCTCTTTTAATGAATTAACCTCTTTGTTTAAAGAAACAATTTGAGGGGAAGAGGTAATATATCTGTTAATTATGCAACCAAAAATATTAACATAATCTTTGTCTGCGGAGTTGGACTCTTGACTGTTTGATTTTTTAGCTTGATTAGACGCAATTTGTTTATCGTACTCTTTTCTTAAATTAAGATTGCAAAGAGTATCACGCGCTGTTTTTAACATTTTAAAAAGTTCAGCATCACCATTATGATCAGGATGAAAGAAAATAGCTTTTTTACGAAAAGCAGAATTAATCTCATCAATAGTTGCATTATGATCAATGCCTAAGACTGCATAATAATCATCCATAATATGGGTGATTTAATCTAACTATTTAAATACTTTTTTAATACTATACCTCTGTAAATATGACTATTTAATTTAATAATTTTTATGAATCTTTTTTTAAATTGTTTTTATTATGTTGTAGTTGATTATGTTTTCATTACTTTAAATTGATTTCTTATATTACCTGTAATGTTCAGCGTCTATGTTTGTTGGTTTTCGAGAGTTTTTCGGTTAATATCTGCTATAATTTCTTCACACTCTGTTCTTGTCTTAGAAACTCTAGCACTTCTTGAACCGTCAATATACGACTTTAAATCATCCTCAACAGTATCAATATAAGCTTTAACATCACTAACTAAATTATTAACGGTATCATTAATCTTTTTCTCTAGAGATGCGCTTTCAGATTTAGTTAGAAACTTATTATCAACATCAGCCTTAGAATATAGCGTGGCACTTAATCCATCAACATACGCCTTAAGTGTATTAGTCAGTAAATCAAGCTTTGAATCCAACTCAACTCTTGAATAACCCTGAGAACCTTTTAAGACACCAATATCATGACTAAGCTGATTAATCTGACCTGATAGACCTACTAAATCAAAAGTAAACATAGGACTGTTACCTACCGGCTGTGACTGGGATCCAAGCTTTCTAGCTAAATCATTAACATCAACATACTGAGTGTTACCTGCAGTAGGATTAACTCTAGTAGCATTACTAGAATCAGTACTCTGCTCTGGAGCATTAATCTTAAACTTAGGCAAATTATTCATTATGCCTACCATATCTTTTATACCCCTCTCAAGAGAATCAGCTTTCTTATTGAGCTCTTCATTAGACTTTTTAACGTCACTAGCTTCTTTAATTAATTTAGTTACATCCTTTTTAGAGTTACTATCTTCATTGCTTGACATAATAAATTAGACTAAATAAACCCGTTTATAAATCTTTATGTAATAATAGTAATTAAACCCGCCTCAACAGCCTGTTTTAGCGCGTTCAAGTAAATATTAAACTCATCAACAAGACTATTATATGAATCCTCAATCTTAGCGAAACGATCGCCATACTTATTACTTTCATCACTCATTAACTTAATCATATCATCAATATTAGACGTC
>Ga0208375_1002429_pt1 | contig 17639 bp, 28 predicted proteins | sample RifOxyD1_FD_184038 | JGI IMG/M metagenome (GOLD analysis project Ga0208375, IMG submission 184038) | Soil microbial communities from Rifle, Colorado - Rifle Oxygen_injection D1 (SPAdes) | ecosystem: Environmental > Terrestrial > Deep subsurface > Rock core/Sediment | place: Rifle, Colorado... | reverse complement strand
TTAGATGAAATTTTTGATAATGCTACTGAATTTATAGCAAAGATTAGCTTAATTTTAGATGATTATAAGGAATAAAATGCACCAATTAAAAACTCTAATACCAATTTACTTAGTTTTAGTAATGTTATCTTATTTGGAGATCATACCTTTATCTATGGAGAGTAACACATGTTTATATCCCCAAATATTCTCTGCCCTTCCATGTTGCTCCAAAGAATCATTATAAGCGACATTGTTCCAGGTTCGTTTTTATTTTTCAGCAAATACATAATATTCTTTTTTGTTTCTTCCCTAAATTTTCTTATCGATTCTATTGCAGGATTTCCTTTAATCAAGCTTTTTGCCAATAGGTTTGATGGCATAAAGAATAGCTTTGCTGTTTTGTCTTTTGCCGGAATGGACATTCTTTCATCAACCCAAAATTGAAAAGGAACAATATATCCTATAAAACATCCATCTCCTTTAGAAAACCTTTTTCCTAAACATACTGCAGTCCAGCATGATCTTGCATATACTAATTTATTTTTCAATAAACCATGATTTTTACCATCTTCTATTATTGGCTCTTCTTTTCCCTTTATTCTGTCTCCATAAATTATTTTTTCATTGCCGTGACCATTCATTAATAATAAATCAGGATTTTTGTCTTTTATCTGCTTTTCAAAATTTGACTTTGTTAGATTGGGTCTTTTTAAATTAACTAACTTTATTCCTCTTTCTTCAGCAAATTTGATTAATTCTTTGTTATAATGGAATAAATAACCTGTTGTTTCATCATAATCTGGATTTGTCAACAAAATTGTCATTGTGCTAAGATTTTTGATATTTCCCCTCTTGCTAAAGCCCTTAAGAAATCTAATTGCATTTTTACATACGCTTTTCCTACATCATCTTCCTCTTCAACAGCTTTTTTCAACTGCTCCTTAGTAAATACACCCTTACTGCCTATAGATAATTTGTGATGAGGTGGTATTTCCGCTTCTATTTTATATAAAATTAATTCCTTTAATTCTTTAGATATGTTGTTCATATTATTTCCATTTCCTTTAATATTTTTAAAATTCTATCGCCTTTTTTTGTCCCATTTTTGACTTCTATTAATGCCGTATTCCATGTGTAGGGACTCCCTTCAACAACTGCCACAATATCATTATTTCTTATATTTTCAGGCACTCTGGCAATTACTTTCAAGAACTTAGATCTTAAAATTTCGTATTCTGCCTTTTCCATAATATTTTTCTATACTTTTCTTTATATAAACTTTTATATTCTTTGCACAACATCCTATAATTAAATCAATATTATCATAGTTTTAGAATCCAAGCAATTTTAAACTTTTCTTTATTAATATTGAGAATGCACCAATTAAAAACTTTAATACCAATTTACTTAGTTTTAGTAATGTTATCTTATTTAGAATTAATACCTTTATCTATAACTATTTTAGGATTAACGGGTTTCATAACAGCAGTCTTATACCTATATCAAAAGAAAGAGTCTAAATCTATAATTTTATCTAAAAAATTTTTATTTCAGAGACATCATCCATTTCCATACAGGTTTAACTATTATTTTCTTGCTGTCAACAATTAGGCTATCTTCCTGCCCATAAGTTAATATCAATCCCCTATCTAATTTAAACTCTTTCAGAGCTTCTAATAAACCACCTATTTCCCTTTTTTCGTTTTCTTCATTTAGTTCATAGCACACTTGTATTGCCTCTAAAATACTTTTTTCTTTTGCTAAAAAGTCACATTCTTTATTATCTTGGTAATAAAAAATTTCTTTGTATTTTCTTTTAAGTTCTAAAAATACACTATTTTCCAGCATTTTACCTTTATCCTTGCTGAAAGTTATTGAATTTGAGTTTGATAGACCATTATCTATTGAATATATTTTTTTTGGATTTACCTGCTGTTTTTTGTACGAATAGCTGAATTTAGGAATTGTGAAAACTAGATAAGAATCTTCTAAATAAGATACATAATCTATGATACTTTGCACTGATTTAATTTCAAACATTTTTTTAAGAGAATTATATGAAAATTCTTTCCCAGCATGGCTTACAAGATATATAGCAACTTTTTTTAATATAGAAACATTCTTGATATTGTAACGATTTGCTATATCTCTCATAACAACATCCTTTAACAATTCCTGTAGTATGGTCTTGTCATTTTTTTTTATAAATTCTGGAAATCCGCCATTGGTTAAATATTCTTCAAAAGATTTATTATTAGGTTTTAGCTTTTTTAATCTTAAGAATTCTTTATAAGAGAATGGGTAAAGTTCTAACTGAATATTCCTGCCTGTTAGTTTTGTTCCTAATTCTTTGCTTAATAGTGAGGCATTAGAACCTGTAAGCACTATTGTTTTTTTTCTATCTGTTAAAAATCTTATAAAGATCTCCCACTTATCAATATTTTGTATTTCATCAAAAAAGTAAATACCATCATTGCCATAGAGTTCTTTGAATACTTCGTCAGCTCGGTTAAAATCACCCAACTCAAAGTCTTCAAATCTTGGGTCTTCCAAATTTAAATAATAAAAATTATTGTTTTTGCTGAGTATTTGGGACAGCATAGTGCTTTTACCGCATCTTCTAATCCCAGTTATTACAAATGCAAAAGAATCAAATAATTTTATATCATTAATTTTCTCTCTATATACTCCTTTATCTATCTCAAGTATCCATTTTCTTTGAGATTCTATTATCTCCTGAATTATTTCTTTACGAATCATCTATTCTTAAATTCAATTCAATCTTTATAAATATTTCTATTTACAATAGAAACTTCTTTCTACTGATAATAGAAACTTATGATAGTAAATATCTTCCTTATTTTATGGAGATTCACTCTAAAGAAACTAAAAAACATTGTAAAATTCTCTGTGAAGAATGAACTTTATCTAAAACTTAAAAATAAAACCTTAAAAACCTTTTTATTCAATAAAAGAGAATGCATCAATTAAAAACTCTAATACCAATTTACTTAGTTTTAGTAATGTTATCCTATTTAGAAATTATACCTTTATCAATAACTATTTTAGGGTTAGCAGGATTCGTAACAGCAGTTTTATACTTATATCAAAAGAAAGAATCTAAATCTATAATTTTATCTAAAAAATTTTTAATTTTAGCTTTTATTTTAATTCTAATTCCAAAAGTAATACCTTACATAGATAATACAATTCCAATAGGATATGATGCAGGAATCTACAAATACGGAATAGAGAATAGTATAGACAAAGAATGGGAAAAGTCAACTTTTGACCCAACTTTTAATTTTTTAACTAAAACTTTAAACTTAATCTTTCCATCTACATTTATTTTAACTTTTTTCTTAATCTTATTTGAGCTATTAATAGGATTTTGTCTATACATAACAGTAAAGGAATATTTCAATGAAAATACAGCTATATTATCAACATTATTTTTCTCTTTAAGTTTAGTTCAATTCAAAGCGTTTACAATGCTATACTACAAAAACATAATAGCATTATCTTTACTACTATTAGTTTTCTACTTCTTAAAAAAAGAAAAGTACAAAATATTTACAGTAACAGCAATATTACTAGCAGGAATGCACAGGCCTACTTTCTTAATTTTTGCCTTAAGCTTTTTATTTTACACTTTTTTTAACAGAAACAAGAATTTTAAAAGTAATTTCATATCAGGATTAGTAATAATTACAGGAAGTTTAATTTTATACATAGACAGAATAAAAACAGCTATTTTGCCTGGATTGACAGATGCGTTCACTTTTGCAGTGGGAGCTGGAACTTTCTTAAATCTAGCAACTTACAAGACAATGCTGCTAATTTATGTTCCTTTCTTAGCTATAGGGTTATTTTATATTTTTAAAAATAAGAAGTTTAACATATTATTCATCTGGTTTTTGATAAATTTGGCAATAGTTGTTTTTGAATTATTTTTCTTTAATAGATACATAGTAATGCTGGACTTAATTGTGGTAGTAATAGTAGCTATTGGATTATTAGAAGTTATAAAGGATGATAAAAAAATAGGGATTTTAGCTGTTTTGCTGATTTTTGGATTTTTAAGCTATAATGTTTTCGGAGAAGCTTTGACTGCCAAGCCTTTGATTTCTGAAAAAGAATTAAATGAAATAAAAACTTTACAAACAACAGAAAAAGATGCTTTAGTAATGGCAACCCATAAACAATATAGTCCTTGGGTTTTAGGCTATTCAAACAGAAAAACAATAGCTCCGGGAATATTTGAGGAAAACAAATGGAATTTAGCTAAGTGGAATGAGTTTTGGGCTTCTGATGCAGAAAGAGCTAAAATAATGTTAAAAGATTATGAAAGACCTTTATATATCCATGTTGGAAATATAAGAACAGGGATGAATATGACTAAGTTTGAAGATGAATGCTTTGAACCTATAATAGAAAATAAGATATACAAAGTTGCTTGCTGAGTTCTGTGAAGGATGAACTTATCTAAAAATTAAAAACTAAACTCTTCTTTAGCTTTGTTTAAGCTATCGACACCAAATCATTTAACTCTCATCTCTCCAAAAGTTTTTCCATTTCAAAAACAAATGATTTAGCTCTTTCAAAGGAAGTCTTAGCTTTAGAATCCTTAATTTCCTCAGTCATATTGTATTGCATTCTACTTCTTTTTCCTCTTTCAAAATCAAAAGATTCCAATAAAGAATCTGTTTTTAACCCGGCAATTTCTGACGCTTCTTCTTTAGCCTCTTCAAATTCTTCTATTAATTTGCTTTTTAGTCTATTTCTAATATAAACAATTAAAGCATCAGAAGTTACTTTATGGCTGATTTTATCCCCGACTTTATATCCCAACTGCAATAAAACAGCATTAGCAATATAGTACATAGAATAATAAGAGCAGACTATCGTCCATAAGCTGGATTTTTTAGAAACAATCTTTGCTATTTTCAAGCTATCTTTTGAATTATTTATCAAAATTTCTAAAATTTTAGAGTTATATCCTTTAGTTTTTCTCAATAATCCATCTTCCAGATAACTTTTAACATTTACTTCTACTTCCTTTATTCTCTTCTCATCTAGCATTTTCCAACATCCTATAATAGTCTTCTATACCCAATAAAATTATATTCTTTTCCATAGCCTCAGAAACAACACTGAATTCTTTGCTTTTAGCCATAGCCAAAAATTCCTTTTCTGATATTAATGTTAAATGTATTTTTAAAGGTATTAAAGATATCGCTTCCTTAACCTCGTTTAAATTTTTCCCTATTATTAGCAAATCAATATCGGAATGTCTATCATAAGTTTTTTTCACGTAAGACCCAAATAATAACACTATAAACTGCATAGGCATTTTATTTAACATTGAATATATTATTTCAAAATTTTTATTCTTTAATAGAGAATTTTTTCTTTCATATTCTACGCAAAAAACTCGCGGACTAAATTTTAAGTTAAAAGAGCAAGAAGTTGTATTACCAAATTTTTCTAAATTTATTATTCTCTCTTTCCATAGCTTCATTATCGCATTATATGCGGATTTATAATTTATATTTCTTAGTTTAGAAAGCTTTCTTATGCTATATCTTTCTTTTTTGTTTTCTATTAAGATTTTTAGTATACTATCAATTTCATTTACCATATTAAACCATAATAGTATGGTTATTAGCCATATATAAACATTTCGGTAATAAATTCTACGAAGGAACTGAACCCATCTAAATTTTAAGGAAATGTTACAAGATTATGAAAGGCCTTTAATACATACATGTTGGAAATATAATGACAGGGATGAATGTTACTAAGTTTGAAGATAGTTGTTTTGAGCCTTTAATTGAAAATAAGATTTGGAAAGTAGTTTGCTAAATATTTTTGGTTAAGCCTTTTGTTAAAAAAGGTTATGCATCTAAAACAAATTGAGAAGATAAAGAATAAATTCTTAAGATGAAACCTAAGAAGGTTAAAGCTATAACTGCTAAAAAATATTTGTCTTTGAAGTCTAGTTTCATAGAAATTTATTAAAAGATAAGGTTTATAAGAATTTTGAGGAACTTGTCTAAAGATTTAAAAACGGCCCCTAATTATTAAAATCAATGGTTGATGGTCATAAAATACAAAAAAGAGTAAACATTAATGAATTTTCGGATAGACTAAAAGAATGTGAGATTAAAACAACAGATCATACTTTTTTTCGTTTAAATAAGAGACAAAGAAAGATTTTTAAAGAGAAAATCATTAAAGAAATTATATTAAATGAAAATCCATTTTTAATTGGAATTCAAAAAAACAAAAATTATGCAGTATTTTACAATTACAAAAAAGATGTGCTTAAGATAATATTGGATATACAATTTAACAAAATTAATATAGTAACTTTTTATATAATAGATAAAAAACAAGTTCCTAAGATTTAAAATGAAAAATGGCAGACATTTGCAAGGGAAAGGGGAAGTAGATTATGACTACAAGAATGATATATTGTTCTTTAAAGTTTTTGAGAGAGAATATTCGAGATCTATGGAAATTAATAATATTGTTTTGGATTTAGATAAAGAGAATTTTATTGTAGGAATACAGATACTTGAAGCATCTGAATTTCTTAACACAAGTAAAAGCAATCTTTTAAAGGTGCCAAAATGGGCATTCCAAGCATCTATTAATGAAGGTGAAATAGAAGTAAGACTTGAATTTCAAATTCTGGTGAGAAATAAATTGATAGAAAAGAATCCGATAATTATGCAACCAACTATGGGCTATTTACCAAATTCAACGCTAACCTGTGAGATGGGTTCTTCATTTTGATTTTATATAATAAATTCTTAAGATAAAACCTATGATTGTAATACCTATTAAAACTTGAAAATATTTATCTTTGAAGAACCCTTTAAGAAAGTGCTCATGGAAATAGGCTAGTTTCATAAAAAGGGATGAGAAAACAAGGTTTAAAAAATACCGCTAAAGCCTTATACCCTTTAAAGTATAAAATAATAAAGTAAAGGGTAAATATGAATTTTTCTATAATTGTTTTTTGAAATGGAATTTATTTAAAACATTATTTTCTAACTGAGTTTTGTGAAGGATGACTTATCTAAAAATTAAACATACCTAAGATCGTCTAATTTTTCAATAGGAACTAATTCACCATTTCTTACCATAGGAACCCATTCTCCATGTTCGTTTTGTTCACAAGCATAGAATGGAACAGTTGGAGGCAAAGAATATCCTGGCCCATCTGAGATCCTATCTAGTCCTAAGTGATCTCTAAATTCTTTAACTACAGGTCCATAAGTTGTCCAATCATACATAATTTAATAACAAAATAAAGGCAGTATAAATACTTTTCTTAGAAAATTAAGCTTTTACTATTACAAAGATATCTGGGTAGTTTTTTATTTTTTCATTAAATCTTTTTTCCTCTTCACTAACTAAAATCTCATAAATAATCCCATCGGTTAGATCTATAATATCCGCTCTAGAACCATTAACAAAGATAGCTTCTGTAATGAATTCATGCTCTATTTCTTTTAACCATCTGCATATGTCTAGTTTTTTAATAATATGCTCTCTTGTCTCATTATTATGCCATCTTAGACAATTAAGTTTTCTATTACTAATTCTAACATATTGCAATCTTTCATTAACTCCGAAAGCTTTTTCATTTAACTTTCTAATATGGTTTTCATTAGCTCTTTCTTTACATTTCAATTGACTTTGCTTCATTAGTTCTATGTTCATTGTTTTCAGCGCCAGGGACGAGATTTTCGTTGTAAGCGTTTTCGAACTCGCGAAGCGTTCGTAACGCTTACCTAGCCTTCAATTAGGCACCTTAAACCTAGCTCGGCCACCCTGGCTTTACTGAGCGAAAGTATTATAAATGTCAATGATAATTTATTTCTTGTTCGTAACGCTTACCTAGTTTTTAACTAGGTTTTTCTATTTTGGATTTTGTCCAGTTTTTCTTTTTGTTTCCTTAAATTGATTTTTTAATAATAATGAATAATAACCTTAATTGGTAACCAATATAAAGAACAATTAATATATAAACATATTGGTAATAAAGAATACATTATGTACCCAGCTAAAAAAGAAAAAATAATCCATGAAAAAGTATTAGAAATTTTAAAAAATAATCCTAAAGGACTAACAATGACTGAGTTAGTTAAGAATACAAAGTTTTCAAGAAAAGCTATTGAAAAACATTTGCAAGTTTTAATCTTGGAAAATGAAATTTATATGAAACAATTTGGAGTAACTAAAGTTTATTATCCCAATCATAGGATTCATCATTTTGATTTTGAAAAGTTAAGTTATAATAACAGAATAATATGGTTTGATATATTAGAAAATGAATATGGAAAATATTTGCTAATCCAAAAGAAAAAGAAAACAAAAGAAGATTGGGAGCATGAGCACTCTATTACAATACCACTAGAACAAACTAAGGAATTTTTAAAAGTTTTACAAAAAATATTGAACTCGCAGAGAATTAAAAAAATCAGCTGAGTTCTGAACTTGTCTGAAGAAAGCTTTAAAAACTAATTTTTTTAGAAAATTAAAAAAGAGTTTGGATATAATACAAATGACAGAAGATTGTTCACAAGAAAGAAAATTGGAAGGTGTTGCAGCATTAATGATAGATATGCAGCCATGTTATCTTCGTTCAATCGGGATAGAAGAGATAAGAAGGATTTGGGGGGCTCAGTTACTAATGTTGGAGTTTTTAAGAATGTATAGTGTTCCGATAGCTGTTCTTGAAGTTGAAAAGCATAGAAAAACAATAAAAGAATTAAGGGAGGAAGTTACAAGATTTCCTGAAGAGTGTTATGATTTTTTTGTTAAACCAGGAATGGATGGTTTTGCTGATAAAAGATTAGAGGATAGGTTGAGAGGATGGCATGCAACAGATTTAATTTTAATGGGGGTTTATGCTGCTAACTGTGTAAAAAGCACAGCTCTTGGAGCGGAAGATAGAGGATTTAGAGTTCACACAGCCAGACCTTTAATTTCAGATATATGGTCTAGAGGGGGAGATTATGAAAGACAGGTTCTTTCTTGGTATGGCCATGCAGGGAGACATATTTATGAAGATTTGGCGGGACTGCAACAAGCCCTTCTAAATGAGTTTTGAACTTGTCTAAAAATTATTACGGAAGAGTTACTCAATAAAATTTATATATAAGTTCGACATCGCAGTGTTTCCATGAATTATGAAAAAATTGCATTATTGTGGGCTGGAATAACAGGCACACTTACTGAAGGTGAAGCAAGAGTTTATAGAGCTATAAGCGGATTAGAAAGTGCTTTGGAAAGCGCACCTAGAGAAGAAATGGTTAGGGGATTGAGGCAAGCTTATGAATTATATAGCGGCTTGGAATTAAATAGATTTAAACCTGATCTTTATGACAGACTTCAGGATTTAGCAGGAACGTTAGGGGTGATATGATGGTAGAATTAAGAATAATTGCAGCACTTTCTGAAAATAGAGTTATCGGAAGAGATGGAGACAAACCATGGCATTTACCTGATGATTTAAGAAGATTTAGACAGCTGACAGATGGGCATCCTGTTATAATGGGGAGAAGAACTTTTCAATCTATATGCATAAAGGCAGGCACAAGAAAGCCTTTGCCTAACCGACACAGCATTGTCCTTTCAGGAAAGATTGATGGGTTTGGAGATGGTATTGATGTTGCAAATTTTTTTGAGGAAGCTGTGGATATAGCTGCATTTTATAGTAGGGATTTAGATGATGTGGCTTATGTTATCGGAGGAGAGCAAGTTTTTAGGTCAGCATTGGCTTATCCTAATACAAATGTAATGGAACTTACCCATGTAAAGGGAACTTATGTTGGAGACAGGCATTTTCCAGAGTATGATCAGAATGAATGGGTAGAGACAAATAGGGAATCGGTTGTTTGGACTCCTGAATATACGTTTGTTAGCTATAGAAAAACTGCTTAATTTTCTTTTCCAGCCCATTTAGAAACAAAGATTATTGCTGCTACGGAGAATGCTGTAATTATCAAAGCTGAGATTAATTCAGACAAGTAAGGATGATTAATTAAAGTGCTTGGCTTAACATAATTTTCAACTAATTTAGTTACTAAATCACGCCAGGCTAAAGCTATTAAAAATGAGAAAGCGGCGATTATAGCAGTGCTGGTATGCTCTTTAAATTTAGAGTGAAGAAGCAAACCTTTTTGTTTAGTATTATCTAATAATAAATCAAACTCTTTTTTTGGAAGTTTAACTGACATAGGAATATTAAAAAATTAGAGATTAAAATAACTTTTGGTTTTAAGAATCTAAATTATATTCAATGAAAGCTCTGGCTATATCATCTGGAATTAAAGTGGACACTGTTATATTTTTTAGGCTCGGTCTCTCCAACCTAAAATCTACTCTATGCAAAGGTCCTGTAGAACTTCTAAGCGTTTCTTTTGCCTTTTCAAAATGAAATCTTGCTGCACTAGTTACAAAAACTGAAAAATCAGAAGTAATTCTTAATTCTGCCATTGGGATAATACCTCCTTCATCTGATGATGATTTTCCAGCATTTAAGGAATCTTCACCATAAAGGTAAAAGAAAATATAGCCTTTATTTACAGGGAATATTTCAGAAGACCTACAGCCTGTTAGGTCTAGTATATCACTAGAGTTTCTTGAATAAATATGGGAGTTATCTCTTCTTTCAGGAGGGAAATACTTGTATAACATCTTAAATCTATTAGAATAGGATTTTTTAAACATTATTGACCTAGAAAAGGGGTATTAAATCATCTAAAAAAGTTTTTAAATGGGGTTTTATTAAAAATTAGGATGAGAAATTTGGCATTTTTTAGGCCTTCTGAAGAGTTAAGCCAGATGTTAATGGAGGAAGAAGGATTGGATTTACCGAGAGCAGGATTACATGGAACTATCCTCAAGTTTGATATATCAGTTGCTTTGATGAGAGGGTTTGTTCCAGTTTTAAGTATGCTAGAAACTGAGCCTTTTGAGGTAGAGGTAACAGGCATTAGAGATTATAGGTTTGATAGAAGGAGTTTTGTCTTAACATTAAACTGTCCAAAAGCCTTAGTGGGTTTACGCCAAGATATGATGAGAGAATTTATGAGACTTAGGAACGAGAGAGGGGGTTCTATTAGTAATACAATGAGCTTTTATGGTTCTTTAGATGGTTATGAGCCTCATTATACTATTTCTTATGGGGACGAACTTCCAGATCTTAAGCACAATTATATTGGGATGAGAATGATGATAGATAGATATTTTATATCTAGGAAAATGGGAGGAAGGTATTTTCCATTAACAAGTTTTAGATTAGGAGCTCCTGTTTTAATTTAAACCAAAATTATTTAAACTTCTGAACTTTAAATAGACTTATGAAAAACAACAAGCAGATTTCAATATTAAAGAGAAAAATAATTCCAATATTAAAAAAATATAAAATAAAAAAAGCGGGAATTTTTGGAAGCTATGCTAGAGGAGACTACAAAAAGGATTCTGATGTTGATATTTTAGTGCAATATCGGAAAGGCATGGGGTTTAAATTTTTTGGAATGGGTATTGAATTAGAGGAAAAATTAAATAAGAAAGTTGACTTGGTTACTTATGATTATATCCATCCTAAACTGAAAGATAGAATTTTAAAAGAGGAGATAAGAATATTATGAAAAGAGATTTGAAATTATTTTTGGAAGATATTATTAGTCAAATTGAATTAATAGAAAATTCTGTAAAATCAAGAGATAAATTATCAAAAGATATAGACATAAAAGATGCAACTGTTAGAAGATTGGAAATTATTGGAGAAGCAACTAAAAATATTCCTAACTCTTTTAGAAAGAAATATCCCAATATAGAATGGAAAGCGATGGCCGGGACAAGAGATAGGATTTCACATGCTTATTTTGATGTTAACTTAGATACTGTTTGGGATATAATTAAAGATGATTTACCAAAATTAAAAAAACAAATACAAGAAATACTAGAAAAAGAAAATTTTGATTGAGTTTTATGAAATTTAGCTAAAAATTCATTTTTCATAAAATTAATTAAATCGGCTTAAATGATTAATTTCTTGTTAAAATCTGTAATCACTAAAAAATTAAAATCAAAACCTTTAAAAGTAAGTTATTACATATGCACCCTTCCCATGAGAACGAATTTAACATTAAAACTAATAGAAAGGACCTACGGAAGCTCAAGAAGTGTTCTGGAGGCAGATTTGACTGTGCCAACTTTAGTAAAACTACCTGAACTTGTAGATGGTAACCCCGATGGAGAGAGATGGTTGAGGAGATTAAGGGCTGAAACAGGGGTTGAGAATTATCCTGAAAGTGAAACTATAGAGTTATATAAGGGAATGTTGGAGCCTGACTTAGAATATGTTTTAACTCCGAGGGATGGGTGTGAAGGGGAAGTTTATAAAAGACCAAGAGGGCATATAGATGTTCCTGGATTAAATGGAGAGGTTGCTATATTAGATGTGCCTGAAGGTCAGGAAGATGTGCCTGAAGGTCAGGAAATGGAAAGAGTAAGGTTTTTGAGAAGAGGTGCTTCTGGAGGAGTTGGAATTTTTGATTCTTATGGTGGAATTTTTGATTCTTATGGTTTAGTGCCTTCAGCAGATACTGAAGATACACCAAGTTATTTAGTTGGAAGATTGGAGGCAGGGAATTTTACACAATTTGTTGATGCATCAACAAGAACTTTCCCAATAGGGAATTATCTAGAAGTAGTTTATCCTTGCGGGGATGATGGTTACAGAGAAATGGTTGTAAGACTAGAATAATTCTTTTATTCTTTTTTTTATTTTCAAATTATTGTCTAGGTTATAAAATTTCTTTTTTAATACAATAATGCTTTTAAATTTGAGTCAATTAAATATTAAAATAGGGGGGATATTTAAATTTAGAACTGGGAGATTTTGAGTTATTTGGCTTGGACAAGATCTCTCTTATCCCTCATTAATTTCAATTATTTTTATTTTAAAATTCAGAGTTTTTCCGGCTAATGGATGATTTAAGTCGATGGTGATAGTATTGTTGTTAAGTGAAACTATTGTTGCTTCTCTTTGGAGACCATTGGAATCTATGGCATATAATTTTTCTCCGACTTTTAAATTAACATTTTCAGCCATGTTCTCTTTTGAGACATCCTGAATTAAATTTTTATTATAATCACCGTAAGCTTTTTCAGGAGGTAAAGTAATTGTTTTTTCTTCACCTTCAGCCATTTCGAATAATGCTTTTTCAAAGCCTGAAATTACCTGGCCTTTACCCATTGTTACAGCTAAAGGCTGTTTTCCTAATGATGAATCGAAAACTTCTCCATTTTCAAAAGTTCCAGTATAATCAACTAAGACTATGTCGCCCTGTTTAACTTTTTCAGAGGCACAACCAGACAAAACTATTACAAAGAGAAATAAAATTATTTTTAGTTTTATCTTTTCACCTATAAATTGAAGAGAATACTATTATAAAAATATTTGGATTAAAAATATAAAAATAAAAAAGTTTACTAAAAAATTACTTAGAATAAATTAGTACTTAAATTTTTGAAACGTTAACAGCTTTTGGGCCTCTATCGCCTTGTTCAACATCGAACTCGACTGAATCCCCTTCGGCTATTCTTTCATTGTTTTTTAAACCTGATTGATGCACAAAACAGTCTGGTTTTCCGTCATCTCTCTCAATAAAACCGTAACCTTTCGTTTCATCAAAAAACTTTACTTTGCCTTTCATTTAATGGACCTCCTGAATATATTGGTTATTTCCTGTTTTTAAAACCTTGCTTTTTAAGTGCATTGTAACCTTAAAGGTTGGTAATTTAATATTAATATCCATAACAGATTGCTTTTTTTAGTCTATGCAGGAAAAAATGTTTCTTTGTAAGTTTTTCCAAGTGTAAAATAAGTATAATTTTTTAATGACGTATTAAATTTGTCCTGTAATTCTTGCATAGTCTCTTTAAAATGCTCTTTAGATCGTGCATAAATTTCTATCTCGAAGTCGGTAGTTCCAATAGTTTTATCAATCTGGAAAATATAAAGATGATTTTTACAATATTCAAAAAGTTCTTTATAATTTTTATAACTTCTAAGAGTAATGTCAACCTTATAATAATCATAGCCAAGAAGATGCCAATTAAGTATCGGTCTGTACCCTTGAATGATACCCTTCTTCTCTAAGGTTTTAAGACGATTTATTACAAATTGTAAAGATTTTTGTAGTTTTGAAGCGATTTCTATCAGTGGTTTTCTAATATTTGGCGCAAGTTCTTTAATAATTTGAATATCTAATGTATCAAACTTCACTTTCTCATTTCCACCGAGAATTAAAGTCTTAGGAATTTCATCTCTTTTTGGGCTTAAAAACGTACGTGTGAAATGGTATATGGGAGCATAAATTGAGATATGATGGGAATCAATAAATTCCTTATATGCCATTATCTTATCCCAAACGTCATAGAATTCATAAATTCCTTTTACCATTATAGCAAATCCAGCATCCCACCGTCCATCAATTGTAAGTAGGATAGTTATTTCATTGATTGCAGTAAGATAATCAAAAATCTCATCTTTCTTTTGAGTTGTTAAATGCTGAAATTTTAAATATATTCTATAAGTTGTGTAGCCTAATTTTGATGTATCGATTATAGCATGATATCCCTCAATAATCTTTTCTTCTTCCAAACGTTTTATTTTATAGCTGACTAATTGTTTTGACAGACCTACTTTCTTAGCTATATCGGATATCGTTACACGCGCATTCTTTTCTAACTCGTATAATATTTTCTTGTCTTTTAGATTCAATTTATCCATAATTTGACATATTCTATTTAGTATTTAAATATTTTGATTTTGACAAATATATTCAATAATAAGTTTTATAAATATCATAAAACTAACTTATTAGTAGTAAAATAGGAGAAATAAAAATGATGTTTAGATTTCCAAGATTACATGAAGAAGCATATCGCCAGCTAAAAGAATGGCAGATTAATGGAGAATACGAGCTTAGTCCTCATTATGATGGTCTTCGTTGTAGGAGTTTTCTTGAAAAAGAAAATCTTAGAGATAGATTGAAGTTATTTATCAAACGAACTCTTAATCGACCCTCTCACTATAGCTTACATGGTGGGGTAGAAGAAATTGTTCTTGCCGATGGTGCACATATTCCAGTACACAAAGGAGATATAGCTGAATTAACTTTAGAGTATTATCCAGAATTAGGAAACAAATTTACATATCAAGGTATTCTTTACGGATTGGAATTCGATTTAGATAACGCATTTCATTTAGAGATGGATACTAACGCAAACAAAAATGGACATCAAACATTTTTTAATCCTCATATTGACCTAAGATCTCCTACATTGATCCAAATAGGGTCCATTAAGATTATTCCAAATCCTTTTAAAAAAGAATTGCTTCCATTACATATTACAGATAGCGGGATTATGCCATAGAATGTTAAAAAAATTATTTAAAGAATCAAAAGTAGAGAAAGTAGGTACCATAAAGATATTCACTCCTCCTCAAAAATTCTGGTATGCAACAGATGAGCAAGCTAAGTTTATGGCTAAGGCCGAAGAAAAGCATCTAAAAAAAGACAAAAATCCAATAGAATTTATTTTACTGAAAAAGATTGTTCTACCAAATTATGACAACATTGTAGATCTGGGTTGTGGAGACGCAAGTAGAACAAAGGTGCTCATAACGAAAAAAACCAAAAAATATTATGGTATAGACATAAACAAAAAATTCTTAGAAATGGCGAGAAAAAATATTCCTAATCACGTAAAAAAGATATTTATTAAGAAAGACCTACAAGATATAAAATCACCTTTAGAAGATAAGCCGACATTATATGTTATGCTGGGATGTGTTTATGGCAATTTTGATAAAAAATTTACTAATACTTTATTCAAAAAAATAGTTAGAGAAAAAGACGGAATTTTATTGGGATTTCAGTTAAGGGAGAAAAAAACACTTCAGAGTTATATAAGTAATAAATATTTAAAAGAATTTTACTTGAATGCTTTCAAAAAACTAGGGCACTCAAAAAATAATGAAATTGAATATATAATCCGATGGAGAAAAATAGATGGAAGAAAATGCATTCAGCCAATAATAAAAGTACATATACCAAATAAGAGATTAAAAGATATGGGGATTAATACAGGGGATCTAATACAATGTATTCCTTCATGGAAACCAACAAAGAAAGAAATTGAGGAAGATCTATCTAAATCATTTAATATCCAAGATTTAATAAGTGATGAAAAAAATTCATACGTGATAGTTTATCTTAAAAAGAAATGAGATTCATAATTTAGAAAGCTTAATCAAATCTAACCACCTATTCTCCCCTAAATCTAACTCTTGTCCAGCCCTGTTACATGGAACTTCATCTAATGTCGTATGTGCTTCTATAAAGTTATGTTGGATAACAATAGCCATCATTAAAATAGGAGCAGACCATAGGGCTTTCAATCCTCTAAAATCGAGAACTCTATCTTTGATTTTCATAAACACAGTTTCAATTCTATAATTGTGAATTCTTGTTGTTTGGTAATTTTGTATCTTATGCCCTATTGTTAAACCATCAAAATAGTTGTAGATAAAGGTAGGGGTCACATACCAATAGAGCTCACATCCCACTGATAATTATCTCTCATATAATTTTGCTTTCTCTGTAAACCCAGAAACCTCATTTTCTTTTTTATTAGGGAAAAACTCAGCTTTTAATTTCCCTCCTTCCATCAACTGAAACAAAGCAACCCCCCTTACTTCATCTGTATTCTCTGCCTTAATATCCTCAACATAATCAATCTCATTCCATAGTTTTCCTTTAGAATAATAACTGTAAGGTGCAAGCTCATATTTTACAATTCCATTCTCAGCACTTACATCTTTAGGATCTGGTAAATTTCCTTTAACTCCAAACTGTTTTCCCATTCCATCAAAATCACCAATAGATACAACCACATGTTCAGGGTCCAATGCATCATAAACAATGCTTAAATGTGTTGACCAGTAATTTTCATTGCCTAATCCTTTATAGCCATTAGTATTTTCCACAAACCAGTTGCCAATCAATTTACCTTCAACATCATAGTCTATTTTTCCGCCAAAGGGCTCAATTTTTCTTAAATTCTTTGCTAGCAACTCACTTCTCAAAGGCTCTTCATAATAATCAAAAGTATCCACTGTATGAATTTTCCATGGCTCCCCTTCATAAGTTTCTGGATTAACAAATCCTTTCAGCATAACACTTCCATCCACAACAGAAAAATCCAATTTGCCAACTCCAATAGTTCCAACAATTTCTCCTTCCTCTACTGGAATTTGAGGCCATTCATGCTCATATGAGGTATCCTCTTCAAAATTAACATACGATTTTATCTTATCTGATAATTTATCAACATGAATAAAAATAGTATAAAAATCACAAGTATGCTCTATAACAATTCTATAATCTTTACTTTTCTCAATTTCTACTATTCTCCCATCAGCAGGAGCATAAACATTAAATCTGTCTAAATTATTAGTATCATCTTCAGATCCAAAATAGTCTATAGTATGCCAGTATTGATGATCAGTAGGTGTTATATGAAATGAAGACACTTGCCCCATTGGAACAATTTTTAAT
>Ga0208375_1002426_pt1 | contig 17645 bp, 20 predicted proteins | sample RifOxyD1_FD_184038 | JGI IMG/M metagenome (GOLD analysis project Ga0208375, IMG submission 184038) | Soil microbial communities from Rifle, Colorado - Rifle Oxygen_injection D1 (SPAdes) | ecosystem: Environmental > Terrestrial > Deep subsurface > Rock core/Sediment | place: Rifle, Colorado... | reverse complement strand
TTTATCTTTTAACCATTTCTTGAAGTCGTGAAAGTCTATTATGAAACTAAACACGCCTAGTATTAGCCCTACTACAACTATCTGGTCGTAGTATATTCGGTGCACTATGGCGTTTACTGCTATTACCGGCACTGTTATTGTTATTGCTGTTAGCCCAAACATCCAGTGGTGTATGTGGTCCATTTTATGTGAGACTATTAGTGTGATAGTCCATGTTATCATGCCGTACAAGGTCATTATTGTGAGATCAATTGCCATCTCTTGTTTCTCTCCTGAAATTTTTGTAGTCTATTAGTATGCTTGTTAGCCCGATGTAAGCGCTTAGTGTTATTAGTGCGATAAAGTGCTCTTTTGGCTCTATTCTGTTTATCATCAGCATTGGAATTGTTGCCATTAGTTGTATTATGCCAAACTCCCAGTAGTATAGCACTCTTTTTTTCTTGTAAGTAACTATTAGCATTAGTACTCCGTATAATAAGAAGTAAGTAGTCATCAGGGTGTCTGATTCCATTTTTATTAGGATTAATACTTATTTTATAAACGTTTTACTTTCACTCCAAAATAGAGCTAGTCTATTTCCAGTATTTTTTGTTTTTAATAAAATTCTTTTCTGCTTCGACTATTTTTTTTAAAAAATCGTCTTCTGTTTTGTAAAATCCTTTTAGCAGTCTTAGTGCTGTTGCTACGCCGACCCCTCTGCCGCCTATTGCGTATGCTGCCATGTGCCCGTAGTTTAGGAACATTGATGCTCTTTCCTCGATTTTTTTGTAATCTTTTGCTTCATCGCTTGTTAGTGGTTGTTTGCTTAGTTTCTTTTTTAACGCTGTGGCGCTGGTCTCGTATGTTTTTAGGAATGTTATTAGTTTTGACCCGCAGGTGCATTTTAGTTCCTTTGAGTCCCTGACCATTAGTTTGCCTAAGTATTTTCCGCAGTGCATGCAGTAGTAGATGTACTCTGTGTTTAGCAGTCGTTCTTTTACCATGTCTAGCACTTCGTGGCTTGTTTTTGGGTTTGAGAAGTCCCTAAAACCTGTTGATAGCTCGCTTATTGTGTCTGGGCTTGCTGGCACCATCTTTAGTTGCCCGTCGTTTATTATTGTAATCGCCTTTTCAGCCCCGTCTAAGTCTAGTTTTTCAACTAGCATTTCTTTGTAAGCTTCGCGTGTTATTGGTGTGTCATCGTATATTTCTAGTAGTTTTTTTAGCCTGTAGTTGTTAAACTCGGTGTCTTTGTGTATTGCGCCAAATCTTTTTGCAACGTGCATAAACCTGTATAGGAATGCGTTGGTGTTTTTTACCGCGTTATAAGCTATTGTCTGAAACCAGCTGGGCTTGATTTCTTTTAGTGTGTCTTCTAGTAGTTGTAAGTCTATTGGGTCTTTAAATGAGAATACAATTCTATAAGCGTCGCTTTTTAATCCGATGTTGGTTTCCTTTTTTTGTAGCATTAAGTAATTTAGTATTTCTGATAGTGTCTGGTTTATTTTGCTGCCAAAGTAAGTTGTGATTATTGCTATACTGTCATGGAATTCTAGTTTTCTTTCTTTTTTTTCTAATTGCCTTACTGTTTCTGTTATCTCTCCGTGTATTGGTATTAGTTCTCCTTCCCAGCTTGGTATTGCGCTGTCAAAGTCAAAGCTTCGGCAGACTTCCACTCTGTCGCCTTCAATGCTTAGTATTTCCCATGGTTGTGCTCGGCATATGAATACGTTTCCTACTTGCCCGTTTTTTGCTATGAATCCTTCGTGCAGGTTTCCGATTTTAGTGTTTGTTTCAGCGCTGATTATCTGGTAATTCTTCTCTGTTGGTATCATGCTTAAATTTGCGTAAAAGTACATTCGCCCTTTGGTTCCGATGCCTATTGTTCCGTCTTCGTTAGGGAATACTATTTTTACTCTGGCTAGCAGTTCTATTACTTTTTGGTATTCATCCCATGTTAAGTCTTTGAATGATTTTGATTTCCTGACTGTCTCATAAATATCATTTATTCTTGGCTTGTAGTCATCTAGGCATGACCCTACTATTTGGTTTGCTAGTACATCGTATGGTTTGTAGTAGACTGGGGATTCCTCGACCCATTTTTCCTGGACCTTTTTAATTATTGCTTTGCTTTCAATGTATTCTTGTTCGTTTGCAGTGATTACTTTTCCTTTTGATATTTGTGTGCTCGTGTGCCCTGCCCTGCCAACCCTTTGCACTAGTTTGTTTGCCTGTCTAGGACTATTATACTGTATTACCATGTCTATGTCGCCTATGTCTATTCCTAGTTCAAGGCTGCTTGTTGCAATTATTCCTTTTAGTTCCCCGCTTTTGAATTTGTCTTCTGTGTCAACTCTTGAGTCCTTGCTTAAGCTTGAGTGGTGGACGCCTATTTCTTTTATGTTCATCATTGCTAGTCTGCTTGAGATGTTTTCAGCTAGTTCCCTGGTGTTTACGAATATGATGCTTTTGTGTTCTTTTACAATGTCAGCTATTAGTTTTAGGTTTCTTGCTATTGACGGGTTAGTGTGTAGTTTTTGCGCTAGTTCCTTATCTTCTTCTGTTATTTTTGGTTTGATTATTTCTATTTCGTATTTTTTGTCGCCTTCTACGTTTACTACTTCGCATGTATCACTTAGCCAGCTTGCTACTTCTTCTTTATTGCTTACTGTTGCTGATAAGCCTATTATCTGTACTTCCTTTGCTATTAGTTTTTTTACGCGTTCTATTCCTACGCTTAGTTGTGAGCCTCTTTTGCTGTTGATTAATTCGTGTATTTCATCGATTATTATTGTGTTTACTGTTTTTAGCGCAGCCCTCATTTTCTTTCCTGTTAGCATTGCCTGCAGTGTTTCTGGTGTTGTTATTAGCATGTCTGGTGGGTTATCTCCTTGTTTTTTTCGCTCATTAGCTGTTGTGTCACCGTGTCTTATCTCTACTCTTAGCCCTACTTTTGCTCCTAAGTCTAATAGCCTTTCGAATATGTTCCTGTTTAGTGCTCTTAATGGCGTGATATATAGTGTTTTTAGTCCTTTGGTTTCTTGTTTAACCATTTTGTCAAATACTGGTATCATTACTGCTAGTGTTTTACCGTATCCTGTTGGTGCGCATAGTAATACATCCTTGCCGCTTAGAATCTTTGGAATCGCCTTTTTTTGAGGTTCTGTGAGGTCTGTTATTCCTTTTTCAGTCAGTGCTTCGTATAGTTTTTGATTTATCATCTGAAGTCCAAATGGATTATTTGCTCCCTTTTTAAGGCTTTCTTTTAGGCATATTTTTTAAGTCTTGTTTTATTACTATTCCCTTAATGAGTTTTATTGAAGTAATTAATCATGTTATTGGTGATATCACGCCTTCTAAGCTTGAGCGTGATAAGTCTAGTCTTGTGGCGTCTAATGTTTCAATGCTTTTAGCTGATTCTATTAAAAAATTAGGTGTTAATGCTGTTGTTAGTGTTTGTGGTAGTTATGCTAAGGGTACTTTTCTTCGCGGTTCGTATGATATTGATTTTTTTATTCGTTTTAACACTGAGTCTGATACTGTTTTACTTAAGGATGTGGTGTTAGGCGTGTTTCCAATGGCGGCTACTGTTAAGGGTTCTAGGGATTATTTTAAGGTTTTCTTTAATGGTTTTAATTTGGAGTTTATTCCTGTTTTATTGATTGATAAGCCAATGCTTGCGGTTAATTCTATGGACGCTAGTTTTTTTCATGTTGATTATGTTAATTCTCATATTAATGACGCGCTTAGAAATGAGGTCTTATTGTTAAAGCAGTTTTGCCGGTCTTGCGGTGTTTACGGCGCTGAGTCTTATATTAAGGGTTTTAGCGGTTATATTGTTGAGCTCTTGATTATTCATTTTAAGGGTTTTATTAATCTCCTTAAGTTCCTTGATTCTAACCCGGTTGATTTTTTTATTGATGATGAGCACTTTTTTGATTCGCCTGCTAAGGCTTTTGGTGCGTTAAAGATTGATTCTAGTTTAACTCCTGTTGTTATTGTTGATCCTATGATGCCTACAAGGAATGCGGCTGCTGGCTTGTCGCGTGATTCTTTTAACAGGTTTCTTTTGCATGCCCGTCTTTTTTTGCGCAGTCCTTCTAAGTCTTTTTTCGCGCTTAAGCCTGTTTCTCTTGAGTCATTTACTGCTCTTAGTAATGAGCGTGGTCACTCGCTTTACACTCATAAGTTTACAGTTGCTGGTAACCCTGATGTTTTCTTTTCTAAGCTTTTAAAATCGCTTGGTAAAATAGCTGATGTGCTTAACCGGGAGGGTTTTATCGTGTTTGATTATGGTTTTATTCCTGATGGTACTGTTTTTTTTGAGTTGGAGCGTGATGTCTTACCTGTTACTAAGCGTGTGCTTGGTCCTCCTTTGTATATTGATTCGCCTAATCTTAGTTTGTTTTTAGATAAGCAGGCTGTGCATGGTCCTTATGTGTTTGAGGGCAGGGTTTGTTTTGATGTTAATCGTGAGCATACGCGCGCTAAGCCTTTACTGATGAGATTGTTAAGGGAATTGAAGTTTTGAGCACATTCTGCTTTTTTTAGTCTCTGTTGTTTAGTTTGCTTTATAGGGTTAGTACATTTGTTCTTCTTTCTTTTCTTTGTCTTCTTCGCTCCAGCCTTTTATCATTCTTTGTATGTAATCTCTTGAGAATTTTTTTACTTTTTTGTAAAACTCGTAGCTGTCATTTATTTGTTTGATTCTTTCTGGTATTTCGCCAAATGTTGAGTGCACTGTTTTCCAGTAAGCGGTCATTATTTCTTTGTAGAAGTTAAAGACTTTTTCTTTTTCTTTTGGGCTCATGAATTTGGTTTCAATTAGGCAGCAGTATCTTTGTGGGTTTAGTAATCCTTCAATGTATGATTTTACTGTTGATACTCGCTCCCAGATGTTGTTAATTATTGTTTTTACTATTTCTGCGTCGTTTTCTATTTCAAATTCCAGTTCTTCTTCTATTTCTTTTAGTTCGGGCAGTCCGTGTTCTTTTTTCATTAGTTCATATTTTTCTACTGCCTTTTTTCGGTCTTCCATGAACTAAGGATTTAGTCTTGGCTTTTTAAACTTTGTTATCGATACTTTTTTAATTGCTTGTTTCCCTTATTCTTTTATGCCTGATTGTGTTTTTTGTGGTATTGTTGAGGGTAAGATTCCTGGTTTTAAGGTTTTTGAGGATGAATTGTCTATTGCGTTTTTGGATATTAATCCTGCTAATAAGGGTCAGGTGATTCTTACTACTAAAAAGCATGTGCAGGGTATTCATGAGTTAAGTCCTGGTGATGCTGGTAAGTTGTTTACTAATGCTCGTCTGATTATTCTGGCTATGTCTCAGGTGCTTGGTTGTGGCGGTGTTAATATTGTTTATGCGCTTGGTGAGCTTGCTGGTCAGCGTCTTGACCACTTGCTTGTTTATCTTATTCCCCGTTTTAAGGGTGATAAGGTAGTGTTAGATTGGGATCGTAAGCAGGCTGACCCTAATGAGCTTAAAACCACTGCTGAGTCGTTGTCTAAGGGTATTAAAGCTATTCCTGTTATTGTTAGTGGTCCGCCTAAGCCTAAAGTGATTGAGCTTCCTGTTGATGAGCCTAAGGATGATGCGCTTATTCGTAAGCCAAGAATCCCTTTTTATTAGCGTAAACTATTTAAGTCATTTTTTTAGCTAGTATAACTGATGGATTGTTTTTTAGCTCAGTGTGATTACCAGTCTGGTGTTTCTAGGGGCTCTGTTAGTTTTTATGATGGTTCTTATTTTTGCCCGTCTGCTTTTGGCTTGTATGTTAGTACTTCGCCTTTCACTCAGTTGGATAGCGGGCTTCAGATTTGCACTGATTTTAATGGTCATGATAAGAAGTCTGGTTTTTCTTTTGGCGGTCACTTGATATCCAGTTCATCTGTTGATTTTTTGTTTGCTTTTAATAGCATGTTAACTGATTTGTCTAGTCTTATTGTAAAAGCTGGTTCTCGTGTTTCTGATATTGATGCAAGCTTACTCTTTGGCCCGTCTCATTATTCATCTCAGCATTTGAATATTTATGATTTGGTTGTTAGTTATGGTTTTAATGTTACTTTGGTTTATGGCGCCAAGTCTAGTGATAACTTCTTGATTAACCACGCTGCTGGTGTTACCTACTTAGTTGGTGATTCTAAAAAGGTTATTATCCCTCGTGTTGTTGATAAGTCTTTTTTATGTAACTCCAGTCAGTCGCCGTCTCTTGATTGCTTGTCTAGGCCGATTTCTAAAAATGTTATTAAGCCTGTAAGCAGACCTTCAGTTAGTGAAGGCGTTTTTAGTTCTTTAAAGGATGAAATTATTCGTTTAAAAAAAATTAGTGCTCATTTAGGCGCGTTTAATCGTTTGCATTTACTGGATTAGTGTTAGTATTAATCCTTGGTTAATCATTCCTTCTGTTAGTATTGCTAATAGTATGTTTCCGTTTAGTAGTGTTACTATGTATGTTATTAGGAATGCGGGTAGGTATGCTATTCCTTCTTTTATTAGTGGTTTTTTCTTTAGTTTGCCGTTATTCCACCATTTTTTTATTTGGTCTGCTTCCTGCATGCTTAGTCCTTCTTTTTTTGGCTTGATTATTTTCTTGCCTACGCGTACTTCGTTTATCAGCCAGTCGCCGTCCATTAGTGTTTTCATGTTGGCTTCTTTGATGAATAATTCTTTTTCGATTCTTTTAAGGAATGGCAGGCTTAGTCCTATTAGTATGCTAAATCCTATTAGTGTGCTCATTAGTCCTTGGCTTAGTATTATTATTCCAATCATTATTGTTAGTCCTGTTATTATTAGTGTTTTTTCCATTTTTGTTTTCTTTATTTTTCTTGCTATTATCATTGTCGCTGGGTATGAGTATACTGCGCCCATGATTAGCAGGTTTAGGAAGAAATCTGAAAACATTGGTATTATCTCGTTAGGGAATTTTGCTAGTAGTATTGCTACGCTTGTAATTATTTTAACATCTCCGCCCCCCCATAAGCCTGATTTGTACATTAGGTATCCTATTCCGAATAGTATTATTGTTGCTGGTAGCGCCCATAGTAGTAGTGTGTAATCGTTTTGCTCTTGTGCGTATAGTATTCTTAGCACTATTGCTATTGCTATAAATGAGTAGCTGGCGTAGTCTGGCACGTAGCGCCATTTTAAGTCATAGCTTGTTGCTATTATTAGCATTAATGCGCAGGTGATTAGTATTATTAACTCCATCATTAACATTTATTAATTAGGGCTTCTTTTTAATACTTCATGTTATGTTTGGTGGGTCTTGGTCTTGGTAATGAGTTTGATATTTCTCTTCGTGGTCTTAACGTGATTAATTCTTGTGATACTGTTTACCTTGAGGGTTATACTGGTGTTTTTGAGCGCTTGAGTGCGCTTGAGGATTTGATTGGTAAGAGCATTATGGTTCTTTCGCGCGAGGATGTTGAGTCTACTAGTGAGTTTATTCGTGATGCTAAGAAATCTAATGTTGCATTGCTAGTGCAGGGTGACCCGCTTAGTGCCACAACTCACGTGACTGTTCTTCTCGATTGTATTAGGATGGGTGTTAAGTATATGGTTGTTAATTCATCTAGTGTTTTTACTGCGGTTGCTAGGACGGGTCTTTCTCTTTATAAGTTTGGTAAGACTGTTAGTATTCCTTTTCCGCAAAAGGATTATGACCCTAAGAGTTTTTATGAGTTGATTAAGCAGAATCAGTCTATTAATGCTCATACTCTTTGTCTGCTTGATGTTAAGAGTGATGCTCATGACGCGCTTACTATTCCTGAAGCGTTAAAAATTATTGAAAAGATTGATGTTAAGGGTTTTTTGAAATCTAAATTGATTGGTTGCGCCAGACTTGGTTTTAAGGATGAGGTTATTAAGTTTGGCTCTCTTGCTTCTCTTAAGAAGTTTAAGTGGCCTGCTAGTCCTCATTGTCTTATTATTCCTAGTAAGGAACTCCATTTTATGGAAGAGGAAGCACTTAAGGCTTTTAGTGTATGATTGATATTATTGGCTCGTTTGTTTTGAGCATCATTGCTTTGTTTCTTGGTGTTTACTTGCTTCGTTCTGTTAAGCGGGTTGATTATGCAAAAATTATTATCATAATTATGTGTTTTATTGTTTTTGTTAGTGCGCTTCTTAGGTTTATCTCTCTTGTTGTTGGTATGCCTTTTCTTGATAGTTCGTGGTCTGTTGTTCCTTTGATTTCAACTCTTGCTTTGTTTTTTGTTGGTCTTATCTTGTTGTTTAATCGTTTTGACCGTTTGTTTGCTGTTGTTTTCTTTTTTGTTGCGGTCTTAATGTTTGTTTTATCATTTGTTTATGGTTTCTCTTTTTATTTTTTGTTGATTATTTTTGGTGTTGTATCTATTGTTATTTTTTCTTATTTTTATTATCGTTATAGGACTCGTAGTATTCTTTTTTATTTGCTTGCGTTGTTATTTTTTGCTTTTGGCGGTTTTGGTTCGGGTTTTTATTATCCCTTAATTTATCTTTTTGATTCTATTGCTTTCATCCTGATGTTTCTTTCTTTTAAGTATAAGTGATTTTCTTGATACCCTGCTGAGTGCAAAATTTGTACATATTTTACTTTAGGTATTTTATGTGTCCAGTTGCTTGCCATGCTGAGCGGCTGAGCGCTTGAGCGCGAAGAGCGAGGCATGTTATATATATTTAATTCGTGGTTTTGGTTGGGTCCATGGGCTGAACATGCTGAGCGTGTATGCGCCTGCGTTTTCTATTGTTATCTCGTCGCCTTTTTTTAGTAAAGGCAGGTTGTGTGTGCCTATATTATCTAGTTCTGTTGGTATTGGCCCGTAGATTTTGTATGTGTGGTTTTTTGTTCCTTTGGCGTTTACAATGTATTTGTTGTCTGCGAATTTGTTTAGCAGGTTCATTCCACAGTCAGTGATTATTTTATTCTCTTTTATTGCGAGCACTTTTGTTATTATTCTTGTTGTGTTAGCAACTATTTCTCTTCCTGGCTCTATTATTAGCTCGTGTTTTACTCTTTTTAGTATTTGAATTTTTTCAGTATTGTAGTTTCCGCCTGCGTCTATGTATTGTGCGCCTGTTTTATCTGCTATTGTTTCTGCTTTTTTTAGTGAGTTTTCAAAGTCTTCCCTTGTGTGTATTGCTACTGCGTCCCATCTGTTTTTTAGTATTTCACTTTCATCTATTCCTAGTTTGCTTTTGGTGTCCAGTCTTAGTCGCGCGCCAATTAGTCCTTTTATTATTGTCCTGTCCTCTATTGTCTCAACATTTGTTAGCCATGCAGTTCCTTTTGGCGCGTAACCGTTTCTTATGATTTTTTTAAACCCGTTTTTTATTGCGATTTTATGCTCGTACTCGCTGCATACTTCGGCGAGGCAGTCATTTTTTGCCAGTAGTTCTAGTATCTTTTGGTCATAGTTTGCTTTTATTGCGTAGGCTATTATCGCGTTAGGCAGTTCTTTTTTTATTCGCATGTAGTTTTCGAGTGCTTTTTTGCTGTTTATCTCAATTCTCATTTTATTATCCAGTATGTTATGAATGCTGTTATTGCGCTTATGCCTATTACGCCATAGAAGTTAATGTTTGGTAGTGGCATGTTCATTCCAAAGAACCCGCTTATCATTGCTGGTATAAGCATTATTGCGCTTATGATTGTAAGTTTATAGATTCGCTCGTTTAATTGTTGTGTTATAAGGGAAGCGTATGTTTCGATGTTTGTGCTTACTGATTCTCTTAGCAGTTCTATTAGGTCTTCGAAGAATAGCGCCCTGTCTTCCTGGTGTTCGCTAAAGTACTTCGGGTTTAGCATTTTTATTTTGTTTTGCAGTAGTTCTTTTATTACTGTTGTGTTGCCCTGTACTGTTCTTAGTGTGTAGTATAGTGTTTCTTTTAGGTTATGCATTGTTATCATTAGTTTTTTATCTCTTTTGCCTTGTATGATTTCTTTTTCTTTTTCATCTAGGTAGTCATCGAATTTGTCAAATGTTTTTATTGACTCTTCCCTTACTGTGTCTATTATTTCTGATATTATGCCTGTTTTTCCTTCTGTTTTTATTTCTTTTACTTCTTCAAATGCTTTTGTTAGGTACTCGTGTTCTTTGTTTGCTATGATGTTTATCTCGTTTTTTGTTATTACGAATGTTAGTTGCAGCAGGAATTCGCCGTTTTTTATTGTTTCCTGTGTAGGGAATAGCATTGTTATTATTGAGTAATTTTCGAAGTTTAGGATGTTAGGTCTTTGTTCCTCTAACAAATCTTCTATCTCATCTTCGTTCATTTCTAGTCTTTTTGCTAGCTTGTTTACTTCTGGGTCGTTTTTTGCTATAAGCCGGCAGTTGATGTTTTTTATTTTTAGTTCTTTCATTTCATTTTCCTCATTATTAGGAAGGCTATTAGTGATAGTACTGCGCTTACTAGAACTATCTCCCAGAATTCTATGCCTGGTAAATTTACGTTCATTCCAAAGTAACCGCTTAGTATTGTGGGCACTATCAGCACTGCGCCTAGTATGGTTAGCGTGTATATTTGTTTGTTTAATCGCTCTGTTATTCTTGCGTCATAATTATCTAAGTTGTTTTTTATTAGTTCTGTTAGCACTTGTATTAGTTCTAGTTGGTATAGTGAGCGGTCGTCTTGTTGTTCCCCGAATTCTGCTGGCTTGATGAATTTAATTTTTCCTTCTAGTAGTTCTGTTATTACTTCGCTGTTGCCTTTTAGTGTTAGTATCATGCTGAAGAATAAGCCGTATAAATCCCTCATTTTATGGTTTTCTCTTGGGTTTAATCTTCCATTGTTTATGTTTTTATTTTTGTTGTTTAGGTATTCTTCAAAACCGTCAAACAAGTGTATTGATTGTTCCCTTATTGAATTGATTATTTTTGACAGTGCTTGTGTTGAGTTTTTTACGTTTACTGTTTTTAATTCGTTAAATGCTTTTGTTATCATTTCTGAGTCTTCGCTTGTGATTACTGCTAGTTTGTTGTGTGTTATTATGAATGTTATCTGCGTCATTGTTATTCTTTCTTCTGTTTTTCTTGTTGGGTATATCATTGTTATCTTTGAGTATCTGTTAAAATCTATCACATTTGAGCGTTGTTTTTCTATTAGGTGATTTCTTTGTGCTGGGTCTATTTTTAATTCTTTTATTACGTGGTTTACCCCGGTCTCATCTTTTTTGTTTAATAAATGGCAGGTGATTGTTTTACCATCAAGTCCTAGTCGTATTGTTTCCATTATTTAATTAGTAATTATTCATTCTTTTTAATACATTCTACATCAACTACTATATGCCATCTTTTTGGCCCGTAGCTTTTTACTGTTTGTGTGTGTAGTAGTTTGCATTCATAGCCCTGTTTAATTCCTTCTTCCTTTACAGGTAAGAATAGGCTTTCTTCTTCTCCTGTGTTCCTGACCCCCTCATAGTGTATTACTCCTTTGTCTTTTAGGGCTTTAAATGCGCTTTTAAGGAATCCTATTGGTTCTGGTATGTAGCCCATTATAATTCTATCAGCCCATTTGTTTGGCGTGTCAGTCATTGAGTCGCCTTCTTTTATCGTGATGTTTTTTAGTTTGTTTATCTCGGCGTTCTTTTTTAGGTAGTGTATAGCATTGGGGTTTTTTTCTATTGATAGCACTTGGCAGGTAGGGTTATGTTTTGCTAGTGGTATTGAAAAGTAGCCTATGCCTGCAAACATGTCTAGTATGTTTTCGCCTTTTTTTGGTTGTGAGGCTATTCTTTTTCGCTCATTCATGTTTCCTTTTGCCCACATAATTTTTGTTACGTCAAAGGTGAATAAACAGTCGTGTTCGTGGTGTGTTGTTTCTGTGCTGTTGCCCCATATTTTTTTAATGCTTGGCTCTCTGTACTCGCCTGTTATCTCGCCTGTTTTTACGCAGACAGTCTTTGCATTTGGGATTATTTCACTGACTGCTTTTGCTATTTTTTCTTCGTTGCCGTTTTTTAGTTGTAGTATGACTATGTCGCCTATCATTTGGTAACCTGTTGGCAGTTCCTCTTTTGGTATGCCTGTAATTTTACTTAGTTGTTCTTTGAAATTCATTTTTATTACCGTACTTTTAGTTCTTTTTATACTCTATGCATATGTGTTGTTTTCCTGGTGAGTAGTCAATTACTCGTCTTTCTCTTATTTTTCTTAGTCCTGTTACTTTTGGTTTTTCGTTTTCAGTTGTTGTGTAGTAGTGTATTATTCCGTTTTTTCTTATTTTACTCATTGCCTTTTTTAGTGTTTCTTTGTTATTTTGTCTTGGCGCGTTCATTATTATTCGGTGTGCTTTTGGCAGTGTGTCTATTATTTTTAGCGAGTCGCCTGTTAGTGCTGTCACGTTTGTTATCTTGTTTAGTTTGATGTTTTCCTCTAGTAGTTTTATTGCGTCAGCGTTGTGGTCTAGCGCGTATATGTGTTTTACTTTTTTTGCTATTGCTATAGTATACGGTCCTACTCCTGCAAACATGTCTATTATTATCTCGCCTTTTTTTACTTGTTCCATTATTCTTTGTCTTTCTGTTTGTAGTCTCGGGCTGTAGTAGGCTTTGTTTATGTCTATTTTTATTCGCACGTTGTTTTCTTTGTGTATTGTCTCTGTGGTATTTTCGCCTAGTATTACTTTTACTTTTTTTATTCGGTACTCACCTTCCACATCGCCTGTTCGCTTGGCTATTGTTTTTACGTTCTTGTTTTGTTTTAGTATTTGCTCTGCTAGTTCCATTCCGTCGTCTTGCCCTATTACTGCTATGCTTCCTATTATCTCGTAGCTTTTGCTCATAGGTTCACCTTTAAGGTTTTCTCTTGGGGGTTGAGGCACTTCTCTTTTACTAAAAGAGAAGGGTTCACTGCAATGCTTCCTATTATCTCGTAGCTTTTGCTCATAATCCTAATCCCTCAATGCTTACTTCTTTTTCATTGTTGTTTTTGAATTTATCTAGTCCTGATACGTTAAATAGGAATCTTCTTAGTGGGTAATTGCTTAAGCCTGTTTTTTGGATGAAAGTAACATATCTTGTTAGTATTTCTTCTGAGTATTCTTTGTATTCTTCGCTTTCGTCTTCGCGCCATATTTCTTCTATTATTGTTGGTGAGTACTTCATTTTGCCGTACCATATGTAGTATCTTGTTAGGAATGTTGCTGTTCCTTCTATGTATTTTATGAATTCTTTTTTGTTTTTTATTGCTTTATAAATTATTGCGGGGCTTATTGCTATTTGTAGTGCTTGTGAGCTTATTAGTGCCAGTAGTAATCCTGCTATTGTTAGTGTGCCAATTCCTTTTATTCTCTGTTTTTTTATGTCTTTATCTAATTCCATGAATGCGTGGCATAATTCGTGTATCATTATTAGTTTTATTTTTATTATTAAATCGCCTTTTATTCTTTCTTTGTATTGGTATGTTAAAAATGAGTCGTTTAGTATTTCTATGTCTATTGTTCCTTTTGAGTATCTTCCTAATGCATTTTTATCCATTTTTATTTTGCTTGTTATGTATGCTTTTACTTTTGGTAATGATTCATTGATTGTTTTTTGGAAGCAGTCGTTTAATTCGTTATACGCTTCATTGTATATCTCTTTTAGTGTTTGCTTATTTTGTTTTGCTATTTCTAGAAATGCAATGTTATAAGCGTATTTTAGTATTTTTTTACTTTTTAGTTCTTTTTTTATTGTGTAGAAATTTGTCTCAGTTTCTATTATTTCTTTTATTAGTTCTTCTTTTTCGTTGTTGTTTATGTTTGGGTGATTTTTTTGTATGTAATTTTCTGTGTTGTATAGTATTTCTTTTAGTTTATCAAATCTCTTTTTATCGGCCTTTTTTACTTCTTTTGTAAGATTTTTTATTTTTAGTTTATCTTTTTCTTTTTTAAAGTTATATTCTTCAAATAATGGTATTTTGTAATAATTGACCTCTTTTTTATTTATTAAGTATGGATTTCCTATTAGTGAGTTAATGATTCCTGCAATGTATATCATTGTTATTAGTTCTTCTTCGTTTGTTGGTGTTTTAGGAAAGTACTTGTCTAGTTCTATTTTTTTGATGAATTCAATTGGCTCCATGTTTTTTTCTTAGTATTTCTTTCTTTTTATTTACTTGTGTGGTTCACTTACTTTTGCTTACTACGTAGACGCCTAGTATTATTACGCTTACGCCTATGATTCTTGTTGTGTTTATTGTTTCGTTTAGTATTAGGTAGCCTAGTATTGTTACTATTACATATGCTAGTGATGCGAATGGGTATGCGTAGCTTACGTCTGTTTTGCTTAGTGCCATTATCCATATCATCGCTGATAGGAAGTATGTTATTAGTCCGATGAACACGTATGGGTTAAAGACTGCGTTTATTAGTTCTAGTCCTATGCTTATTTGCCCTACTGAGTTCATTCCTATTTTTAGCAGTATTTGCGCTACTGCGCCCATGCTTACGCTTGTTATTATTGTGCCTATTCTTTTTATCATTTGCTTGCCCCTACTAGTATTACTCCGATTATTATTATGATTATCCCGATTATTTTGTTCTTGGTTATTTTTTCTTTTAGCATCACGTAGCTTAGTATTGTTGTTAGCACGTAGCCTAGTGATAGTAGTGGGTATGCGTAGCTTACTTCTGCTTTGCCTAGCACTATTACCCATATTAGTGCTGATGAGGCGAATAGTATTAGCCCGATGATTATTTTTGGCGTGAATAGTATTTTTAGTATTTCTCTTTTCTTGTCAATTTTTGCGCCTTTCTTAAAGGTTATTTGCGCTACGCTGTTTATTAATACGCTTAGTAGGATATATGTTAACGTTAGTTCATCCATTGTTTTTCTTTTAAAAGGGGGTTATTATTAAGTGTTTGCAAAACCTTTTAAGTTATCTTTTCTCTAATTTCTTTTAATGTTATGTCCTCATCAGAGTTTTATTACTGGTAATCCTAATTATGAGTCTTGTCTTTTGAATTATAAAAATATTGTTTTTGTTTATCCTAATGGTGTTAATCCTTCTCCCGATGTTCCTTTGCCTTCTAATCCACCTATTCCTTTGCCTCCTAAGACTTTTAGTCCACCTGTGGTTAATATTCCTAAGTCTTTTGTTCCTTTGCCAACTCAACCCCCTTCTCCATTTAGGGCTGTTTGTCCTTACTATAAGGGTTCTTGTTTATTTGAAGTGAATGAGGTCTCTAAAAGTGATTTAACTCGTTTGTCTGGTTTCTCGCTTGACAAGCTTATTCGTTAACTTTTTAAGTCTTTGTTGAGCATTATTATTTTATGAATGGTGATTTTTTTGGTCTTATCTTGAGTGCTGGTAAAGGTACTCGTATGAGGCCTTTTAGTCCTAAGGAGATGCTTCCGTTTGTTAATAAGAGTATTATAGTTCATTCTATTGACTCGCTTAAGTCTCTTGGTGTTACTAATGTTAATATCGTTGTTGGTGAGGGTAAGTATAATATTGAGGAGCATGTTGGTAATGGCGCTGTTTTTGATGTTTGTGTTTCTTATGATTTTCAGCAGTTGCTTGATGGTGATGCTGGTGGTATTAATTGCGCTAATACCACTAAGTACTCGTCTGCTAAGTATGTGATTATTCTTTTTGGTGATACTGTTTTTTCTGATGTTAATGATTTGATTGGTTTAAAGGAGCAGTTTTTGCGTTTTAAGGATGACCCGCTTTATGTTGGCGCTATTGCTTTTAAGAAGTACCCTAGTGTTATCCCTGCTGGTTCCTCTAAGTTTCCTTATGGTGTTGGATTAATTAGGGATGAGTTTATTACGCGCATTCACGAGAAGCCAGATGCTTCGTTACTTTCTGATTTTTCTGTTGATGGTTACACTGAGTCTATTGCTACTGCTTATATTTTTAAGAAGGATGATTTGTTCAGGATGATTGCTGATTTATACTCTGCTGGTTCTAGTGGCGAATTTCATTTGAGTGATGCTGTTAAGCTTTGGCTTTCCAGTGGTAAGAAGTTTAGTGGTTTTTCAATTGCTGGTAAAGCGCTTGATATGGGTAGGCCTCTTCCTTATCTTACTGCTCTTCGCGAGTGGTTCCTTTCTGCTTCTGATAGTGATGTTACTAAGGCAGCTAGTGACTGGGAGGCTCTTGCTTCTAAGTTCCGTAATGGTTATTAAATAGTATTTTTTTTGGGTTATATGTTATGAAAAAGGTTCTTGTTCTTGGTGGCGGTCTTTCTGGTCTAGCAGCTGCTAAGTCATTAAATAAGGATTATGACGTGACTATTTTAGAAAAGGAGTCAGCGTGTGGGGGTCTAGCGTCTAGTATTAATATTGAGGGTTATAAGGTTCCTTTTGTTTATCATCATGTGTTTCATCATGATGAGACTACTAAGCGTGTTTTAAATGATGCTAAGATGCTTTCAAGTGTTGATTGGAAGCGTATTAAGATGGGTATTAATGCTGATGACGCTACGTATGATTTTGCTAGCCCTGTTGGTTTACTTCGTTTTAATTACTTGTCTCCAGCTGCCCGTGTTCGTTTTGCGCTTTTCGCTGCCCAGTTTTTCTTAAAGAGTGATTTTACTAAACTAGCGGGTGATGCTGAGTCATGGTTATTAAAGGGTGCTGGTAGGGAACTTGTGGAGAAGTTGTTTCGCCCGCTTGTTTTTAATAAGTTTGCAATGCCTTTAAACAAGGTGAGTGCTGCCTGGCTTGCTTCGCGCTTGGCTAATAAGGAGGCTCGCGGTCTTTTTGGTTACCCTAAGGGTGGTTTTGATGGTATGGTTAAGCATTTGGTTAAGGGTCTTAAAGTTGTTAATGATTTTAATTTGAAGAGTATTGATTTACGTAATAAGACTGTTAATGGCATTAAGTTTGATGCGCTAGTCTCGTCTATTCCTCTGCCTGTGTTCCTTTCAAAAGTTAAGGGTCTTAGTCCTAAGTTAGCGCGCGATTGGTCTCGTGTTAAGTATGAGCGCCATGTTAGTGTTATTCTTACTTATGACTCGCCTATTAGTGATTTTTACTGGATTAATATTTTTAATAAGAAGTTTGGTGGTCTTATTGAGCATACTAATCTTTATGATGCTTACCCGTTCAAGCTTTCTTATGTGTTTAAGTATGATCCTTCGTTAGCGTTTTACAATCTTAGTGATAGTAAGTTAATTGCTATGGCTGTTAGTCAGGCTAAGCGTCTTAATCCTGGTTTTAAGTTGCGTAAGGCTTATGTTACGCGTCTTCCTTTTGCTGAGCCGATTTATGAGAGTGCTTACCCGTCTTATGCACCTCTTAATACTGTTAGTTATGATGGTGGCTTGTTTATGTCTGGCGTGCAGACAACTTATCCTCTTATTAGGACTATGAACACTGCTTTTGATTCCGGTTATTCTTCAGCGCGCGCTGTTAGAGAGTTCCTTAAATAATTCGTAGTACCCGGTTCCTTTGATTGCGTCTATGTGTTTTATTCCTTTGCTGTAGTACCATATTACTTTGTTGTAAAATGTTGTTCCTGCGCCGAATAGTTTGAAGAGTGGTGTTTTGAAGATTATTGTTTTTAGTATTGGTGTGTGTCTTAGTTTCATTTCTATTTTAAAGATGAAGTGTTGTCTTGCTGGTTCGAATTTTAGTTTTGGTATTTTACCGGTTAGTGTGTATTTCATGCTTCCAACGCCGTCTTGTTCTGCTATTTTTAGCATTTTTACTTCTGTAGGGTTGTATCCTATCATTGTTGCTGCTACTGT
>Ga0208375_1002425_pt1 | contig 17646 bp, 17 predicted proteins | sample RifOxyD1_FD_184038 | JGI IMG/M metagenome (GOLD analysis project Ga0208375, IMG submission 184038) | Soil microbial communities from Rifle, Colorado - Rifle Oxygen_injection D1 (SPAdes) | ecosystem: Environmental > Terrestrial > Deep subsurface > Rock core/Sediment | place: Rifle, Colorado... | reverse complement strand
CGGCCCGCCACGCCGCTACTACCGCATCACCGACGCCGGCCACCGCGCGCTGCGGGACTGGGCTGCCGCGTGGCGCGCCACCCGCGATTCCGTCGATTCCGTGCTGGAAGGACTTATCCCATGACACCGCTGCCCACGACCATCCCCCAGTACCTGGACCAGTTGCGCCGCGCCCTGGCCGGCGCCGATCCGGCGCTGGTGCAGGACGCGCTGTACGACGCCGAGGAGTACCTGCGCTCGGAGCTGGCCGAGCAGGCCGGCCGGTCCGAGGCCGAGGTGATCGCCTCGGTGGCGTCCAGCTACGGCGCGCCCGAGGAAGTCGCCGAGATCTACCGCGATACCGAAACCCGCGTGCAGACCGCGCTGCGCCCGCCGTCGGCGCCCCGTCGCCGCTCGCTGCTCGGCCGGTTCTTCGGCGTGGCCGTCGAGCCGCGCGCGTACGCCGCGCTGTTCTACATGCTGCTGTCGCTGGCGACCGGCATCTTCTATTTCACGTGGGTGGTAACCGGTGTTTCGCTATCGGCGGGCCTGGCGGTACTGATCATCGGCATCCCGTTCGCGGTGCTGTTCATCGGCTCGGTGCGGGTGCTGTCGCTGGTGGAGGGCCGCCTGGTGGAAGTGATGCTGGGCGAGCGCATGCCGCGACGACCCCTGTATGCCGAGCGTGGCAAGCCGTGGCTGGCGCGCATCGGCGAGATGTTCACCGACCCGCGCACGTGGGGCACGCTGCTGTACATGCTGGCGATGCTGCCGCTGGGCGTGGCCTACTTCACCGTGGCCACGACCCTGCTGGTCACCGCCGCGGTGCTTGTCGCGCTGCCGTTCCTGGTCCTGTTCGGGGAGGTCGAGACCTACGTCCACCTGGACGGGCCGTGGTGGCTGATCGACGAAGCCGGGCGCACCACGATGAACGGCTGGGAGCTGGCGCTGGCGTTCGTGGTCGGCGTGCTGCTGGTGTTCCTGACCCTGCACATCGCGCGCGGCATCGGCGTGTTGCACGGCCAACTGGCCAAGCACCTGCTGGTGAAGTCGGCGCAGCACGACTGACGCGGAGGTTGCAAGGTCGAGAAACACAACGGCCGGCCCTGCAGTGCGGGGCCGGCCGTAGTTCTGGGCGAAGTGCTGGACTCAGAAGTCGAAGATCTCGCCCAGCAGGCTCTTCTTCTTGCGGTACCTGTAATCGCCTTTGTGGTGGTTGCCCCGGTAGCCCGGGTGCGGCTGGTGGTGCGACGGGTGCGGGGCGTGCTGAACCGGCGGCGGTGCCTGCGCGGCTGGCGCCGGAGCAGGCGCGATGTCAGCCGACGAGCGCTCGATGATCTTGTCCAGCTCGCCGCGGTCCAGCCACACGCCGCGGCACTGGGGGCAGTAATCGATCTCGATGCCCTGGCGGTCGGTCATCGACAGCGGGACATCGCAGGCGGGGCACTTCATCGGGCGGCTCCAGTCGGGCGGAGCCGTTGATCTTGGGCCATGGCCCCGGCTTTCAACGGGCCCGGCGCTTCCTCGCCGCTTGCGGCGGCGATGCCGACGCCGGCCCGGCATATTGGGCGATGAAGTCGCGCACCTTCGGGTAGACCTGGGTGCGCCAGCGGCGGCCGCTGAAGATGCCGTAGTGGCCGGCGCCCTCGACTTCCAGGTGCTGCTGGTCGTCGGCCGGGATGCCCGTGCACAGGCGGTGCGCGGCGCGGGTCTGGCCCTGCCCCGAGATGTCATCGAGCTCGCCTTCGATGGTGAGCAGCGCGGTGCCGGTGATCTTCGAGGGGTCGACCGTCTCGCCGGCCACCTTCCACTCGCCGCGCGGCAGCAGGTGCTGCTGGAACACGACGCGGATGGTGTCGAGGTAGTACTCGGCCGGCATGTCCAGCACGGCGTTGTATTCGTCGTAGAAGCGGCGGTGCGACTCGGCGTCCTCGAGGTCGCCGGCGACCAGGTGCTGGTAGAAGTCCCAGTGCGACTGCGCGTGGCGCTCGGGGTTCATCGCCATGAAACCGCCGTGCTGCAGGAAGCCCGGGTACACGCGGCGCCCGCGGCCGGGGTAGTTGGCCGGCACCTGGTGGATCACGTTGTGCTCGAACCACCACAGCGGCCGGTGCACGGCCAAATCGTTGACCTGCGTGGGGCTTTCGCGGGTGTCGATCGGCCCGCCCATCATCACCAGCGAGCGCGGCGTGGCCTCGCCGCGCGCGGCCATCAGCGACACCGCCGCCAGCACGGGCACCGTCGGCTGGCACACGCTGATGACGTGCAGGTTCTCCGCGCCGATGGTGCGGATGAATTCCTCGATGTAGGCCACGTAGTCGTCGAGAGTGAACCCGCCCTCGCTGGCCGGGACCATGCGCGCGTCGATCCAGTCGGTGACGTACACCTTGTGGTCGCGCAGCAGCGTGCGCACGGTGTCGCGCAGCAGGGTGGCGTGGTGGCCCGACAGAGGCGCGACCACCAGCACCGGCGGGTCGTCCTTCAATTCGGCGATGTGGCCGGCATCGTCGGCATAGCGCTTGAAGCGCAGCAGCCGGCAGAACGGCTTGCGCAGCATCTCGCGCTCGATCACCGGATAGGTGCGGCCGTCGTGCTCCAGCGAGTGGATGCCGAACTCGGGTTTCTCGTAGTCCTTGCCGATCCGGTACAGCAGCTCGTAGCCGGCCGCCAGGCGGGTGGCGCCGGGCACGGTGGACAGCCAACTGCCGGGCGCGCCGAACATCTTGGAGCCGGCATCGGCCCAGTAGGTCATCGGCGCCATCCATGCGCGGCCAAGCTCATGCATCTGGTAAAGCAGCATCACGGGTCACCGGGTTGTTGTGGGCGGCGCGTGGAGCGCCATGCTGCGTTGCAGCATACCGCAGCGGGTGGGGCGGGACGTGAACCGGGGGCGGGACATTCCGGCTCTGGTGCACAGGCCCCCGGTAACAGACATCGAGGACGAACCGCTTCCCTGTAGGAGCGACGTAAGTCGCGATCGCCGCCTGCCGAAGCCACGGGTCGCGACTTACGTCGCTCCTACACGGGAAGTCTGGGTGTGCGGGGCGGTTCAGGTGCCCGGCACCTCGAGCGCCACGGCATCATCCCGCAGCGCCGGCGCCAGCCAGAGATGCGAGCCCAGCTGCGCAAAGCCGACCGCCGCGAAGCGTTGGCGATAGAACTTCGCCGGCCGGCGCTTGAAGCCGTGGGTGTCACCCTCGATGCCGTCCTCGCGGGTGAAGGTCTCCAGGAACGCCACGCCGCCGCACAGCTCGGCGAGGCCCGGCAGCCCGCGGTCGATCTCGCGCGCGTCCAGGTAATGCAGCACGTCGCTGCACACCAGCAGGTCCACCGGCGGACACGGGCGCAGCATCGCGAAATCGCCGAACGATGCCAGCCGCAGGTTTCGGCGACGGCCGAAGCGCTCGACCGCGTACTCGCTGCTGTCGAAACCCAGGTACTCCGCGCGCGGTCGCAGCCTACGCAGCGGGGCGTGCCATGCGCCCTCGCCGCATCCGATATCGAGCACGCTGCGGATGGGGCGCTCCAGGTGGTACTCGGCCGTCGCCACCGCCAGCGCGACCTTGCGCGCCAGCCGCGCACTGCCGCCGATGGCCGCCGACTTCAACGCGGGGTCGCGGTACCAGCGTTCGAAGTAGGCGTGGTCGTAGTGCTTGCTCATCGGGTGTCGGAGGGGTGGGGCGTGGCATCCTAGCGCGTCGCATCGATGCCGCTGCATCGGCGCCGAGCCATCACTGCCATCTCGGGGGAGAACGCATGAACGCCTACATCTGGACCAAGACCGCGCACCTGGTGTTCGTTATCGCCTGGATGGCGGCGGTGTTCTACCTGCCGCGGTTGCTGGTAAACCTGGCCGAGGCCGGCGACGTCGCACCCGTGCGGGAACGCTTGCTGCTGATGGGGCGGCGGTTGTACGGGTTCGGTCACGCCATGTTCGCGCTCGCGCTGCTGCCGGGTCTGGCGCTGTGGATGCACTTCGGGATGGTCGGCGGCTGGCTGCACGCCAAGCTGGCGCTGGTCGCGCTGATGCTGGCGTACTACATCGTCGCCGGCCGCTGGCTCAAGGGCGTGGCGGCGGGCACGAAGGCCCTGCCGTCGTCGCGCGCGTTGCGCTGGTTCAACGAACTGCCGGTGCTGCTGATGGTCGGCATCATCTGGCTGGTGCTGGCCAAGCCGTTCTGAGGCGAAGGTCACGACGCGTCACCTCGGACCACAGCCCCTGTAGGAGCGGCTTCAGCCGCGATCCCAACTCCATCGCCCAGCGGCATACCGATAGCGGCTGAAGCCGCTCCTGCAGAAGAGAGTTATCAGGGCGCCGCGAAGTCTGCCGGGTCCGGCAGCTCGACAGGGACGCCCTGCGCATTGCACAGGTCGCGTTCGCACAGCGCCGCGCGCAGGCGCGGGGTGGCCTGCAGCATGAAGTGGAAGACCGCGTTCTGCTCGACCGTGCCGCGTACCGCATGGCTGCCGGGGCCGCGTGCCCAGATTCCGACATCGTCGCCGCCGTGCGTCTCGTCCGCCATCGGTACCGTGGCTTCCTGCTGAAAGTACGTGTGCCCGGTGTCCTCGTCGGTGAGATCGGGTCGGCCCTTGCGGGGTTCGAAGCCCTCCTTGCGGGAATAGAACGTAATCGCCTCGGGCGGCTGCTCCCGGTTGAAACCGCGGTACCCCGGGCCATTGGCGTAGCCGAGCGTGGTGTAGGGCAGGCCCAGGCCGTCGCGTGCCAGCGCGGTCTTGCCATCGGCGCCGGCATGTTCGACCTTGCCCAAGATCGGATTGCCCCGGCGCGGATACCCGGCGAAGGTCAACGTGTGCGCGTGGTCGGCGGTCACCAAGACGAGGGTGTCGCTGTCGGACGTGGCGTCGATTGCCGCCTGCACCGCGTCGCTCAGTGCGACGGTGTCGTCCAGCGCCCGGATGGCATTGCCGTAATGGTGGGCGTGGTCGATACGGCCCGCCTCCACCATCAGCACGTAGCCATTGTCCGCTGCCTGCAGGCGGCGGATGGCTTCGCGGGTCATGTCCGCCAGGGAAGGCTCGCCGCCCGCGTCGCGGTCCCGGTCGTGTTCGAACTGCATGTGCCCGGGCTCGAACAGGCCCAGCACCGGGGCATCGATGGGTGCGGCGGCCAGTTGCGCGGCGTTCCACACGAACGTTCCCTGCGGATTGCGCTGCTGCCACTCGGCCGTCAGGTCACGGCCGTCCCGGCGCGCGCCGGTCTTGCTGCCGGGGTATTCCGGGTCCTGTCGAGCCACCGGCATGAAGTGCTCGCGCCCGCCGCCCAGCAGCACAGCCGGTGCCCGGCCGGGCGGCAGCTCCGCGAACTGACTCGCGATGTCGCTGCAGCCGCCGTCCCGGGCCTGCGCCGACAGCTGGCTGTCGTCCTCCCAGCCCCGGTTCGCGGCACGGGTGAACGTCGCGGCCGGAGTGGCGTGCGTGAGGCGCGCCGTGCTGACCACGCCCGTGGCCATGCCGGCATCGGCGGCGATCTCCCAGAGCGAAAGCAGAGGTGACCGCAGTGCCCCCGCGCAGTCGCCCTTGAGCGGCCCCGGGCCGATGTTGACGACGCCTGCGCGGGTTTTTACGCCTGTCGCCATCGCGGTCATCGTCCCCGCCGAGTCGGGCGTCTGCATGTCGGTGTTATAGGTCTTGGCGAATGCGGTCGAAGGGAAGTCCTCCCATGCCAGCCGGTTCTCCTCGCCGCTGGCGCCGCTGCGTTGTCCCTGGTGGATGCGGGCGGCGGTGACGGTGGTGAGGCTCATGCCGTCGCCGACGAACAGGATCACGTTGCGCGCGTTGCCGGCCATCGCGCCGCGCTCGGCGGCCTGCGCCGCGCCGGCGCGGAACCACCACGCGGCCGTCTCGCCTTCGGGGCGCTCGATCGTCGGCACGTCGACGGCCCAGGAATTCGCGGGCGCTTCGGGCCGGGCACCTGGCGGCGTGGAGCAGGCCGAAACCAGCAGCGTGGCAAGGGCGGCGAGGCAGGTGGGGCGCAGCAGGGGCATCGGCAGTGACCATGAACAACGGAACGCGCGATTATGCCGGCCCGTTGTTGCTGTCATGGGACGCTGACGGCCGGCGCGTGGCCTCGTACGCGGACGCCGGCTTCGGTACTGTGCGGCCTTCCTACCGATTCCGCGGCCCCGCCGGCCGCCCGAGGTCCGGCATGCACCTGGTCGCCGCGTGGTTCCGCATCCCCTTCTGGCAGCGCGTGCTCGCCGGCTTCGTGCTGGGCGCGCTGGCCGGCTGGGCGATGGGTCCGGCGGCCGAGACATGGTTCGGACCGCTCGGCACGGTCTACGTCACCCTGATCAAGATGATCGCCGTGCCGCTGGTGTTCTTCGCGGTGATGAATGCCGTGGCCTCGCTGCACGGGCAGAAGTCGGTGGCCGCGCTGGGCGGGCGCACGTTCCTGTGGTTCGCCGCCACCGCCGCGTTGGCCGTGGCGGTCGGGCTGGGCGTTGGCTGGTGGCTGCAGCCCGGTCTGGGCCTCAGTGGGCTGGCCATGGCGCCGGATTACACCGTGCGCGAGATCCCCTCGCCGGTGCAGGTGGTGCTGGACATCGTCCCGGGCAACCCGTTCCAGGCGCTGGCCGAGGGCAAGATCCTGCAGGTGATCGTGTTCGCCGGGCTGGTCGGCTTCGCGCTCGTCAAGCTGGGCGAGAAGACCGCCGGGCTGCGGAAGCTGGTGGGCGAGGGCAGCGAGGTGATGATCCAGGTCACCCGCTTCGTGCTCGAGTTCACCCCGCTGGGCACCTTCGGCCTGATTGCCGCGCTGGTGGGCAGCTACGGCTTCGAGCGGCTGCTGCCGCTGGGCACGTTCGTGTTTGCGCTGTACCTGGCGTGCGCCCTCCATATCGTCGTGGTCTACGGCGGGCTGGTCGCCGCGCACGGGCTCAACCCGCTTAAGTTCTTCCGCGGCGCCGCGCCCGGCATGCAGGTGGCGTTCGTCAGTTCGTCGAGCTTCGCCTCCATGCCGGTAGCGATGCGCGCGGTCACGCACAACCTGGGTGTGGACAAGGACTACGCGGCGTTCGCGGTACCCCTGGGCGCCAGCATCAAGATGGACGGCTGCGGCGCGATCTTCCCGGCGTTGACGTCGATCTTTGTCGCGCAGTACTTCGGCCTGCAGCTGGAGCCGACGCAGTACCTGATCATCCTGCTGGCGTCGGTGCTGGGCAGCTTCGGCACCGCCGGCGTGCCGGGCACTGCCATCGTCATGGTCACGCTGGTGCTGAGCGCGGCGGGCCTGCCGCTGGAGGGCATCGGCTACCTGGTCGCGATCGACCGCGTGCTCGACATGATGCGCACGATGACCAACGTCACCGGCCAGATGCTGGTGCCCGTGCTGGTCGCGCGCGAGACCGGGATGCTGGACGAGGCGCGGTACAACGCGGCGTCCAGCAATGTCGGGCTGGCACCGGATGAGGAGTCGGGCGGCGTGGTGCGGTCGGAGTAGACCGACCCGGGCGGCCCGTCTTGTCGGGAGATGCGCCTGCCCGCGCCGGCACCTTTGTGCGGGTAAGGGTCTTTTGGCATGCTGCCTGCCGCCGCCACGCGGCCCGCACCGAAGGATCGATATCGCGTCAATGGAGGACGCCCATGCCCCAGTTCCCTGAGCCTTTTCCTCGTCGCGCGTTGCCGCGCCACGTCGGCGCCGTCGTGCCCGGACACGACCGGCGCGATACCTCGCGTCCTCTGGACATGTCCACGCCACTGCCGAGCCTGTTTGCGGCCTGCGCCGTGGCGGCCCTCACCCTCGGCGCAGGATGCGCACCGGTCCAACAGGAGAAGACCATGGCCGAGTACCGGCAGAACCCCAGTCCGACGCAACTCCATCGCGTCGACGTGGACATCGACAATGCACCCGGCGAGTTCGGCTGGATCCGGGGGTTCATGCAGTTCGACGTGACCAACCGCGAGTGCCTGCCGCCGCCGCGCGAGAACGCCGGCGGCTACAGCTCGCCGATCCCCACGCGTTCGATTCCCTTCGAGCTGCGGCGCCAGCCGGATGGAGGCTACACCGGCACCGTGTTCACCGACGGCATGGTCGATGAGGACTACCACGGCCACGGTGTATGTCACTGGCGGCTGGTCAACGTGCAGGTTCAGCTCAAGGCCACGGGGGCACCGGAGGAGACGCTGTTCATGGCGGACCTTTATGGCGACGAGTTGGAATCGGCGTTGGATTCGACGCGCAGCAAGACACTGCATTACTGGCAAGAACGATTCCCTCGCGTGGTCGATTTCGCTGAGTTCCCCGACTCCGGAGACCTGGCGCTTGCGGATGTCCCGGCTGATCGCCACGGTGAGTTCTTCAAGGTCACTCTCACCGTCATGGGCGGCACGCGGTGAATGCCCGTTCCCAGCACTACGCAACACTGGCGGATCATTGCTATGACAACGCCAATGAACTGCCAGCGCTTGCAATGTCGCGAGAGGTCTTCCAGGTCGACGGCGTTCCGCACAAGGTGTTGCGTCACGTCGACAATCCCTCCACGGGTTATCAGGGGACGGTTTACCAACGCGTCGACACCAAGGCCATCGTGGTAGCCCATCGAGGGACCGAGCCGGAGCGTGAGTTCCTTCAGGACGTGGTTTTGACGGACGGGGGAATGGTCCGGGCGCGCAGCAATCGGCAGACGCCGGAAGCTGTCGAGTTGACCCGGTGGGCTGTTGATTACGCTGCCAACCTGTCATCAAGGCCAGGCTCACGCGTACCCGAAGTCACCGTCACCGGCCACTCGCTGGGCGGCACGCTCGCCCAGATCACAGCGCACCACTTTGGCCTGCGTGGCGAGACATTCAACGCCTATGGCGCGGCCAGCCTGGACCACCGGATTGGCGAAGGCGGGGCGGCGGTAGTCAACCACGTGGTCGCCACCGACGTCGTGTCCGCCGGAAGTCCGCACTACGGGACGGTGCAGATGTATGCCACGCCAGGACACATCGATGCCTTGCGCGATGCGGGCGGCTACGACAACTCGCGAGGTCCGTTCGACCTGCGCAATCCGCTGCCCGTGGCCGCCGATGCACTCGACACGCACGGCATGCACAACTTCCTCGATGTTGACGGCCGCAACCGGCCGGACGTGTCGGTGTTGCGCGATCCGCGGGCCCGCGAGCTGGCGGCCCAGTTCGATCCGATGATCGCGAAGTTCCGCTCCGACATCGCGGTGATACGCGGAGGCATCACGCTGGGCACGCGGAGTGGTGCTGGACTGGTTGCCGATGTGGTGGACGCCATGCGCAGGGACCTTGCGCCCGGCGAGCCCGCCCGGCTGGACCCGGAGCAGCGCGGGCGCTTGGAGCGGGGCACTCGCGGCGTCGTGGACGGCCCCACGCATCGGGAGTGGCGTGGTTCACCGTTGCCGGAATTTCTCGAGCCGGCATCCGATCCTAGTGTCGCGCCCAAGGGCCAGGCGTCAGCGAACCGGACGTCTCCAGTGGACGCGGACCATCCGCAACACGACCTGCTGCAGCAGATCCGGGGCCACGCACGGGCGCGTGAACGCGACGGTGCGATCCGATTCCAGGACGACGGCGAGCGCGAGCGCTTCTGCCGTTATGCGCTGGCGGCCTGCCGGGACAATCGTGATGAGCTGCGCGGCCTGTATCCCGACCGCGACTTCGGTGGCGCACGCGCCGGCCATGCGTTGGAACGTGCGGACCACCTGGTGATCGGCACCAGGCAGCACGCGTTCCTGCTGCAGGGCGACATCGACAGCCCGGCCGCGCGTCGGGTGGCGTTCACGATGGACCACGCCCGGCAGACGCCGATCGAAAGCTCCGATGCGAAGCTTGAGGCGTCGCAGCGGGAGGCCCGTCAGATGTCGATGGCTCGGCAGCACGAACAGGCGGACACGGTGCAGGCCCCAAGGCACTCCGCCCAAACGCACTGATGCGGACGGTGCGGTAACAGCCAATGCCGTGCCAGCCGCGGGGATCGCTCACGCAGGCTGGCGTCGTCGAGCATCGTCGGCTGCTCTTCGCGGCCGCGGCCGCGGCCGCGGCGTGCGGCAGGGTCAGGTGTGCGGGTGGGGACTCATGCCCGCGAATACCGCCAACTGACCATGCGGCCATCGCGGTACGGCATTACCCCGTGGAACGGCCGAGGGTCGTCGTCGAACACCATCGGCAGGAAGTGGCGGTCGCCTTCCCACATGGGGAGGTCGTCGAGCCGATCGACCGGGACCCATTCCAGCGTGCCTTCGAGGTTGCGCTCGAAAGGCGTGCCGGCAAAGCGCGTGACCACGAAGACGAAACCCAGCCAGTCCTCGCCGTGCTTGCCGAAGCCGGGCCAGCTGACGGTGCCACGCAGGACCAGCTCCTCGCAGTCGATGCCGGCTTCCTCGTGGATCTCGCGGCGCATGCCGGCCAGCACGTCTTCGTCGGGCTCGATCTTGCCGCCCAGGCCGTTGTACTTGCCCAGCTGGTGGTCGTCCTGCCGCGCGTTGCGGTGGACCATCAGCACCTGCTTGCGGTCGGGCGACAGCACGAAGCCGAGGGTTGCGACGATCGGCGTGTAGGGCATCAGTCGCGGGCCTCGCGCTGCTTTGCGAGCGCGTCGTCGAACGCGGCCTCGGCCTTGTCGGCGTAGGCGGTGCACGAAACCGGTGCGGGGTGCGGGTTGTCCGTGTCGGCCGGGGTTCCAGCCCACGCCGCCCGGGTGCGGGGCGATGAGGATGTCGCAGGGCAGGGCGCGCACGCGGTCGAAGCCGCGCCGGTAGTCCTCCACGATGCGCGGATAGCGCGGGTTGTCGAGCAGCCGGTAATCGGGCGCGCTCAGGCTGTCGGCATAGGCAATGGACACCGGCCGGCCTTCGCGCGTGTCGGTCCACGTCCAGCTCAGCGATCCGGGCGTGTGCGCGGGCGTGAAGTGCGCGGTGAACGCGACGCCGCCCAGCTCGATCGTCTCGCCGTCCTGGACCAGGCGGTCCGCGGTCACCGGCGGGAACTGGATCGCATCGCCATAGTGGATGTCGTCGCTGCCGCCGCGCGCGAGCAGCGCGGCGGATTCGGCATTGCTGGCCACGGTGGCCCCGGTCGCACGGCGCAGCGCCGCCAGCGGGCCGGCATGGTCGGCGTGGGCGTGGCTGTGGAGGATCAGCTGGACATCGCCGGGCGCGATGCCGATCGACTGCAGGTGCTCCAGCAGCATCGGCGCGGCCTGCGGCATGCCGCCGTCGACCAGCACCGCGCCGTCGTCGGTCTTCACCACCAGGGCCGACAGGCCTTCGGTGCCGACGTACCAGGTGCGTTCGGCCACCTGGAACGGTTGCACCGGGCGTCGCCAGCTCTCCGGTACCTCGTAGGCCTTTGTCTGCGGGAGCACGGATTGTGCGCAAAGCGATAGCGGGAGCAGGAGCGCGGTAAGCAGCGCGTACGGCCGGGCACGTCGATGGTCGGGCATGGGGGCGTTTCAGGCGTCACGCGCGGCAGTGCGCGCGGGGCGACAAGGGTGCCATCTGCGCGGCGGGCTGCCCAGCCGTACTTTGTTGAACGCCGTCAGGGTTCAGGCGGTCGGCGGATGGACCCCACGGCCCGCCAGTCGCGCGCCAAGCCAGGCCATCGGCAGCGGCAACAGCACGCCGCTGACCAGCATCCAGGTCGGGTGCGGGATCATCGTGTAGTTGAGGACGACCCCCAGAAGCACCACGCCGCCGACGATCATCGCGGCGATGCGCGGGTGCGCCCGCGCGATCCGGGCCGCGACCCAGCCACCCAGCAGCGCCGCCAGCGCGTAGCCGGCGATCACGCAGGCCATGGCCGTCACCGGCGCGGCGTTGATGAAGTCGGCCAACACCGCGGGGTCGGTCAGGTCGGTGCCGTGCGGTGGCGGGTACAGCGTCGCGCTGAACAGTTGCGACAGCACGATCGCCAGCCACGCCACCACGATGCCGGCCACCACGCCGACGGCCGTCCGCAGTCCCTGTCGCATGCGATGTCCCCCCGGTTGGTTCCGGCCCGCAGGATCGCCGTTGGCGCTTGACCCCGCAAGCACGCGGTTGCGACGAGAATGCGTCGTACCGCCCACGCCGACCCCGGCGCGGTCGCGCTGCGGCTATGGCCGCCTACCAGGAGCACATGCCGCATGACCGGAGAACAACGCGAACTCACCCTTCGCTTCCTCGCCGAACCCACCGACGTCAATTACGGCGGCAAGGTCCACGGCGGCGTGGTGATGAAGTGGATCGACCAGGCCGGCTACGCCGCGGCGGTGGGCTGGAGCGGGCGCTACAGCGTGACGGTGGCGGTGGGCGGCATCCGCTTCGTCTCGCCCATCCGTACCAGCGACCTGGTCACGGTGCGCACGAAGCTGGTCTACACGGGCACCAGCAGCATGCACTTCTCCGTCGATGTCACTGCGCGCGACCCCGGCATCGAAGGCGGCAGCGCCACGCGCGAGCGGCTGTGCACGCACTGCGTCATCGTGTTCGTGGCGCTGGACGCGGTCGAAGGCAAGCCGACGCCGGTACCGGCATGGAAGCCGCAGACCGAGGAGGACCGCCGGCTGGGGACCTACGCCACCAAGGTCATGGAGCTGAGCAAGGGGATCGAGCAGACCATCGAGCGCTATCGCGAGGCCGGTGCCTGACGGACCGCGCCCGGGTCCCCCACCCGGAAACGGAAAAGGCACCCCGCAGGGTGCCTCCTCGCTTGCAACGTATGTGGCGGGATCAGATACCTTCGACCCGGCGCGCCGACATGAACTTGTTGCCCCAGTAGCCGGTGTCCATGCGCGACACCATCACGTCCTTGCCGCGGCTCGGCGCGTGCACGAACTGGCCGTCGCCGACGTAGATACCGACGTGGTCGACGCGGCCACGCTTGCCGAAGAACACCAGGTCGCCCTCGGCCAGCGCGTTGCGGTCGTCGATCAGGCGGCCACGCTTGGCCATCTCGCGCGACACGCGCGGCAGTTCGATGCCAAGCGCATTGCGGAACACGTAGCCCACCAGACCGCTGCAATCGAAGCCGCTGTCGGGCGAAGTGCCGCCCCAGCGATAGGGCGTGCCGATCAGCGCCATCGCGCTCTGCAGCAGGTTCTTGACCTTGCCCTGGCCGCCGGCCTCGGCGCCCGGGCCGACCATGCGGTTGAGGTCGGTCGCCAGCATCAGCGCGCGGTCCGACAGGGTCATCGTGTCGGTCATCATGCTGCGGCCAATACCCGCGGCGTTGCCGGCGTCGGCGCTCATTCCGCCAGTCGGCGGGATCTCCTGCGCGCCTGCCGGCAAGGCCAGCACGCACAGCAGGGCGGGAACGATGGAGAGGCGGAGAGCCCGAACCCAGCGGGTCGGGAGGGTGGCGGCGCGGCCGGTGCCGTTGCAGGAACGGCTGATCGAGGAGGTCGTCACACGGGACTCACGGTTTCATCACGCGGCGATCATGCCTGCTCGATGCGATCCGTGGGTGTAATTTCCGTTAATTATTCATTAAATGCGAAGCGATGACCGTCACGGTTTGGCCCATCTTCATCGCAGGATGCGTTTCGCACCGCTGTAGTGGTCGCGCCAGTAGTGGCCGTCGAGGTGGTCCAAGCGGACTGTCCCGCCCGTGCTGGGGGCATGCACGAAGCGGCCTTCGCCCACGTAGATGCCCACGTGGGTGACGTTGCCGCCACTGCCGAAGAACACCAGGTCGGCGGTGGCCAGTTGCCGCGGCGGAACCTTCGGCCCCTGGTAGTCGGCGAGTGCGCGAGAGGTGCGCGGCAGCCGCACGTCGAGCATGTCGCTGAAGACGTAGTTGACCAGTCCGCTGCAGTCGAATCCGCCTTCAGGCGTGTTGCCGCCGTAGCGGTAGGGCGTGCCGACCAGGCTGATCGCGCGCATCAACACGGCGTTGGCCGAGGCCGGGTCGGCCGGCGTCACCGCGGGCCAGTCGCGCGTGGACGGTGGCGGCGGCGCGGTGCGTACCGTCTCCCGCCCGCCGCCGCAGCCGGCCAGTAGGGCAAGTGCGACGGAAAGGCCGGCGAAGCGCGCAAGGCCGCAAGGGAATGGGCCCGGTGCCGACGCCGGTGGCGTGGCCGGGAGCTTGCCGGGATAATGCGCAGCCTTGTTCACGGCCGACAGCTTGGCGGCTGGCCGCCGTCGCGACAAGCCTCATGCCCCCTCGCCGCCGCCGCGGCATGCGCCTTCGCGCCGGGAGCCTCCTTTACATGCCGGCCGCGAAGGCCGACCACCGGGTATGCCATGAAGATCGAGAAAGACCGCGTCGTCCGTTTCCACTACACCGTGTCCGAGCAGGGCCAGGAGCCGCTGGAGTCGTCCAACGGCGGCGACCCGCTGGCCATTCTTGTTGGCCACGGCAACATCATCCCGGGGCTGGAAACGGCGATGGAAGGCCGCGAGGCCGGCGAGACGTTCGAGGTCGACGTGGCTGCGGCCGAAGCCTACGGCGAGCGCCGCGAGGGCATGGTGCAGCGCGTCCCCAAGAAGCACTTCAAGGGCGCCAAGCTGCAGCCGGGCATGCAGGCCGTGCTGCCGACCAACTTCGGCCCGCGCGCGGTGACCATCGAGAAGGTGGGCATGAGCGTGGTCGACGTCGACCTCAACCACCCGATGGCGGGCAAGGACCTGCACTTCAAGGTGGAGATCGTCGACGTGCGCGAAGCCAGCGCCGAGGAGATCGAGCACAAGCACGTGCACGGCGAGGGTGGCCACCAGCACTGAGGTCGAACCCCTCGGCATCCGACGACGGCCCGCCTCGCGCGGGCCGTTTTCTTTTCGGTGTCGAAATGCTGGAGAGCGGGTTGCCCCGGCTGGCATGATCGCGGCTCGATCAGGGACGGGGGCAGGGGATGGACGCACGCGCAGACATGTTGATGCCGGTAGCGCCGGGCGAGCGCATCGTCGCCCTGGACGCGGTGCGCGCATTCGCGCTGCTGGGCATCCTGCTGATGAACATCGAGGGGATGGTGGGCCCGTTGTTCGGGTCGATCACGGGCGTGGACCCGGCGCTAACCGGCGCCGACCGGATCGCCGACACGCTCATCTACATCTTCGTGCAGGGCAAGTTCTACACCCTGTTCTCGCTGCTGTTCGGCATGGGGTTCGCGGTGATGATGGCGCGTGCCGAGGCCGCGGGGCGGCCATTCACCGCGCTGTACCTGCGCCGTACGTTCGCATTGCTGGCGATCGGGCTGCTGCACCTGCTGCTCCTCTGGTCGGGCGACATCCTGGTGAACTACGCGCTCATGGCGCTGGTGCTGCTGGTCGTGTTCCGCGCCACGCCGGTCCAACGCCTGCCCTGGTGGGGCGTCGCGCTGTACCTGGCGCCGGCCGCGATCATGGCGCTGGGCGGCGCGATGGGATCGGTGGCACAACTCGACCCGACGGCGGCTGCCGACATGGCGAAGGGCCTGGCCGAGCAGGAGCGGGCCATGGCCGACGCGCTGGCCGCGCAGCGCGCTACCTACGGCGGCAGCGACTATTTCGCGGCCATGGGGCGGCGCTGGGACGACTTCACGATGTTCATCGGCTACCTGCCGGTGATGGGCGCGCACATCCTCGGCATGTTCCTGCTGGGGACGTGGTTCGTGCGCAGCGGCGCGATCCAGCGACCGGAGGGCTTTCCCCGCCTCTACGCCTGCCTGCGCTGGGTGGCGCTGCCGCTCGGCCTGGCGGCGATGTTGCTGGCATGGTGGCGGGTACCGACGGTGGACTTCGGACGGCTGGACATGGAGTCCGGCATGGCGTCGGCGCTCGCGGCGGTCGCCAACCTGCTGATGTGCCTGGGCTACCTGGCCTGGCTGCTGCGCGGCCTGCAGGGTGGCAGCGTGGCCGCGCACGCGCTGGCGTGGATTGCACCGGCCGGGCGCATGGCACTGACGAACTACCTGCTGCAGTCGCTGGTGTGCACGACGATCTTCGCCGGCTACGGGCTCGGGTACTTCGAGCAGCTGCCGCGTGCCTGGCAGGTGCCGTTCGCGCTGGCGCTGTTCGCGTTGCAGGTGGTCGGCAGCCGTGCGTGGCTGGCTCGCTTCCGCTACGGGCCGGTGGAGTGGGCGTGGCGCGCGCTGACCTACGGGCGGTTGCCGGCCATGCGTGCGCTGCCCGACGCGCGCTGACGTTCCAGCCGGCATGCTGCGTCCCGGTGGCGGCAAGCGGCTGCGCGGCGGCAGGCCCTAGACTTTGCACATGGAACAACGCGAAGACGTGGTGGTGGTCGGCGCCGGTGTGATCGGCCTGTCGTGCGCGCTGGCGCTGCTGGACGCGGGCCGCAGCGTGCGGGTGATCGATGCCGGGCGCGTCGGCGGCGGCAGTTCGCACGGCAACTGCGGCACGATCACGCCCAGCCATGCACCGCCGCTGGCGGCGCCGGGCGTGCTGCTGCGCGCACTGCGCTGGATGCTGACGCCGGACGCGCCGCTGTACATTCCGCCTCGCCTTGACCCGATGCTGTGGCGCTGGCTGTGGCGGTTCGCGGGCCGCTGCAACGCGCGTGACTGGCGCGCATCGGCGGAGGCGAAGGCGGCACTGCTGGGCGACTCGCGTGCACGCCTGGGCGACTGGATCGGACGGCATTCGATCGAATGCGGGTTCGTCGAATCCGGCGAGGACTACGTGTTCCGTGATGCACGTGCCTTCGCGCATGGCCAGCAGGAACTGCCGTTGCTGCGCGAACTCGGTATCGAAGTCGAGGTGGTCGACGGCGCCTCCTACGAAGTGCTGGAGCCGGCGATGAAGCCGGGCGTCGCCGGTGCGATCCGGTTCTCCGGCGACGCGATGCTGAGGCCGGACCTCTACCTGGCCGAACTGGCGCGCGTGGTGCGCGACCGCGGCGGCACCATCGACGAGCACCGTCCGCTGCTCGGCATTGACCATGGCCGGGATGGCCCGCTGATGCACACGGCCGCGGGCGACCTGCGTCCGCGCGACGTCGTGGTGGCCGCCGGCGCCTGGTCGCCGCGGCTGGCGCGGGCCATCGACGTACCGGCGCTGTCGCGCGCGATGCAGCCCGGCAAGGGCTACTCGATCACCTATTCCAGGCCTGCGCTGGCACCGAAACGCCCGCTGGTGCTGCGCGAGCGGGCGGTGTGCGTGACCGCGTGGCCCGATGGCTTCCGGCTGGGCAGCACGATGGAGTTCTCCGGCTTCGACGAGCGCCTCAACGCGCGGCGGCTGGCGGCGCTGGAGCGCGGCGCGGCCGAATACCTGCATGAGCCGGTCGGCGCGCAGGTGCGCGAACGCTGGTACGGCTGGCGTCCGATGAGCTGCGACGACATCCCGATCATCGGAGCGGTGCCAGGCCGGCGTGGCCTGTGGCTGGCGACGGGCCACGGGATGATGGGCATGGGCATGAGTGCCGGGACCGCCCAGCTGGTGGCGGACCTTGTCTGCGGCCGCGCCGCCGCGCTCGACCCCGCGCCGTACCGGCCCGACCGCTTCACCTGACGTCCCCAACGCGGTGCGTTGACGCACGCCGCGTCAGACTGCCGCCTTTTCGACGCGATGCCGACGCGCATCCAGGGAGGACCGACATGGCACGCAATTTCGACCTCATCGTTATCGGTGGCGGCTCGGGCGGGTTGGCCGGTGCCTTCCGCGCGGCCGAGCACGGCGCGCGCGTCGCGATGCTGGAGCCCGGCGCGCTCGGCGGCACCTGCGTCAACGCCGGCTGCGTACCCAAGAAGGCGATGTGGCTGGCGGCCGAAGTGGCGCGCAA